>OCVR010000606.1_pt1 | contig 29838 bp, 28 predicted proteins | sample 1539091 | NCBI WGS metagenome assembly OCVR01 (sample SAMEA3355530, study PRJEB22509) | marine metagenome | biome: marine; feature: coastal ocean; material: water | place: USA | collected 2010-08-07 | depth 16 m | reverse complement strand
TATGGACTCAAGCCAAGGATTGATTCACAGGCGTTCATAAGACTGCTATTGGGTATGAGCCAAGAATTTCCAACTTAGAGACTTTAGATTTGATCTTGGAGATAGCATCTTTAACATTATCATTATTTTGATGCCCTTCTATATCAATAAAAAACAGATATTCCCACTTTACACCAGGTATGGGGTGTCTTGCTAACTGGAGCATATTAATGTTGTTATCTTTAAAAGGCTCCAATAGATCAAAAAGAGCACCAGATTCGTGCTTTGTCACAACCAATAGTGAGGTTTTGTCATTCATTCCCATTGGCACTTCATCCTTTCCAATAACTATGAAGCGAGTAACATTTCCAGCATTATCTTCGATATTTTTAGCTACTCTTTGAAGGCCATAAATGTTTAAAGCAACCTTTGAGGCAATGGCAGCAGCATTAGGCTCATCTTTAACCATTCTAGCACCTAAAGCATTTGAAGCTACTGGCCTTAACTCTGTATTTGGATAATGATTAGCTAGCCATCTATGGCACTGATCAAGTGCTTGTTGGTGCGCATAAATTACCTTAATTTCTTGAGATTGATCCTGCATCATAAGGTGATGAGCAACAGCAATTTCAACCTCTCCACAAATATTTAAGTCATGACTATAAAGCATATCAAGAGACGTTCCAATGACACCATTTGAGGAGTTTTCAATAGGAACAACGCCATATTGTGCATTATCAGTTTCAACTTGATGAAAGATTTCATCCACTGTTCCGCAGTCAAGTGGAGAGACTCCATGACCAAAATGCTTGAGCGCTGCCTCCTGAGTGAACGTCCCTTCTGGTCCTAAAAAAGCAATTTTTAAGGGCTGTTCAAGTGCAAGGCATGCCGACATAATCTCTCTAAAAATGAGAGCAATATCTTTGTCCTTAAGAAGACTTTTGTTTCTTTCAATCACTTTACTGAGAACTTCAGCCTCTCTCTCAGGACGATAGAAAGCAGTTTGAGTATTTGATTCTTGCTTAACTAGTGCAACCTCTGCAGCAAGGTCTGCACGCTCAGAAATAAGGAGCTGAATCTTTTGATCCAGTTCATCAATTTCTGACCTTAAATTTTGAAGCGACCTACTTTTCATTAGTAAAGCTTTAGTTGAATGTTTTGGGTGTATTTTACCTAAGACTTAATCCACTTAAAAGCATTGTTATTATTATGTATATGAATAAAAAAAACTTTAGTAATTAAACTATTGCGCATTTTTTAAAAAAAGATATAATCTGACTAAATTTGACGACGGAAGTTGGTGTGATTCCAACGCTGCCCTCGCAACGGTGTTTCTTCTAGATTAGTCCGATACGTGTCAAATTGATTTACTTAATACTACGATGGGTGGTGAGTTAAGGATTCATAATTGTTTGACTCTTTATCTCTCAATCCCTCTTTAAATTTTTATTTATAAGGGGTCATAATGTTTAATAAAAAATTATTTCTTGCTGTCTCTTTTTCAGCACTTGTGTTATCGCAGCCTTCAAACGCTGTAATCGGTCCAATCAAAATTACTTTAAATCCTACAGAGTTATCTTCAAATTACTTTAATGAAGTGGATACTTTTGCTCCATTTTCATCAGAGGTTTATACGCAAGATGATATTAAAAATTCAAATGCAACCAATATCTATGATTTTTTATCACAAAACACCTCGCTATCACTTGCTCCATCGTCTGGAAATAGATTTTCTAAAAAAATCTCCGCTCGTGGTTATGGTTTAACTATTGGTTCTCATAATCTTGTTGTTACTTTAAACGGTAGAAGACTCAATAATATTGATACTAGTGGCCCAGAAATTGCTGGAGTTAACATCAATGATATTGAAAGAGTCGAAATTACTAAAGGAAGTGGGTCAGTAATTTATGGTGATAGCGCGATGGCAGGTGCTATTCATTTTTATACAAAAAAGAATATACAGACTAAAATATCAACAACCTCAGGAAATTATGGCGTCTCTCAAACCTCTGCATCTGTTGGTATTAATGATGAAAAAATTGACTTAAATATTTCTTTAGATAACTCCAAGCATGATGGCTTTCATAAAGCCGCTACTGGAGGAGTTAAAGATAAAGGCAAACAAACTAAATCAAGTATTGGTGGTACCTATACTACTGATGGTGGGACAGAAATATCACTAGACCTTTATAGAACTAATTCTGACATTAGATATCCAAACTACCTTAGTGATGCACAATTTGAAGCTGACCCAACTGGAAGTGGATCTGGAAGCAGATACACCTACCGTGATGCTGAGTCAAGTACAACTAACTTCAAAGTAAAACGTAACTGGGGTGAAAATTTTGAATTCACAACAAATAGATCAGCTATTGATAAAGAAAGTAGAAATTTTTACTCTTACTCAGGAGCAACTGTTGATAACTACAAGTATGATTATAAGAGCAATGACTACCTATTAACATATACAAATGGAGATATAAAAATTGATAGTGGTGTAAATATATTTGATGGGAAGAGAACAGTTGAATCAACCAGTGTTAGCTCTCGTAATACAACTTCAAAGGAAAACTTAGGTGTATTTTCTCAGCTTCAATATTTCAGAAATGATTCAGTATTTACCGTTGGTGCTCGCTCGGAAAAAGTAGATTATAAGTACAGCCCTGAGTCTGGCACTGCATTGTCTGGCGAATATGATTTAAATGCGTTTGATATTGGTATAAATACCTCTTTGAGCCCTAATACCACTATATTTACGAATTATAACCATGCCTTTCAAGCCCCTTTAATTGATCGATTCTTTATTTCTGCTACATGGCCTGCTACCGGTCAAGTATTCAACGGGTTTGTCCGCCCATCTAAAAGCAGAACCTTCAATATTGGACTAAACCATCTAACTGATAATTCCAAGACTAAGTTAACCTTATATCGCTCAAATATTAAAGACGAAATGTTTTTATGTAAGTCAAATGCAGCATCAGATTGTGGGCTATATGGTGATAATCTAAATCTTGATAAATCTCATAAGCAAGGTCTAGAGCTTCAGAATAAATATGTTTTTAGTCCAAAATGGTCCACTGGCCTTAATTACGCTTATACAATTGCTAAGATAGATTCGGATGATAAAGGCGCAGGTGCATTAAATGGAAAAACAAATCCAATGACCTCAAAGCATAACATTTCAGCTTCTGTTATATATAGCTTGAGCAATAAGACTAATATGACACTGACTCAAAAATATCGTAGTGAAGCTTTTGCAGAAGAGGATTATGCAAATATATTTACAAAAAAACAGCCGGAATATAATTCAACAAACTTTAACTTTTCTTACAACCCCAACGATGACCTAAGCTTTTCTTTTGATGTTGAAAATTTATTTGAAAATAGCTATGGAACGCGTTTGAGAGATGATGTTATATACCCAGGTAACTCGACTAGAAATATCAAAGCAGGACTTACATACAAATTTTAATGCACTATGAAGGCTTAATTAGATGAGTGAAACTAGCTATAAAAAGCGCATGCAGCGTAAAAAAGAATATATTGATTCCCGTATTGATGAAGCTAATATTGATACTGGAATCATTGTTCTTTTGACTGGCAATGGCAAGGGGAAGTCATCCTCAGCTATGGGTATGATTTGTAGAGCTCTTGGATATAACATGAAGGTTGGTCTTGTTCGCTTTTTAAAGGGTGAGCAGCAGACAGGAGAAGATCTTTTTTTAGATAATCACCCAAATATTCTTTCTGCTCATATGGAAAGCGGCTTTACATGGAACACTCAGGACCAGGATCTGGACAAGAAAAGAGCTATGGAAACTTGGCTTGAGGCAAAAAAGTTTCTTTCTGATTCTAAGATTTCTGTAGTTGTTTTAGATGAAATTACTTACATGATCAATTACAACTATCTTGATGAAGCTGAAATTTTGAATACACTATCAAACAGACCTGAGAATCAACATGTCGTTATAACTGGGAGAGCTGCTAGTAAAGGCTTAATAGATGCTTCGGACACTGTGAGCGAGGTTGAGGATGTAAAACACGCTTTTAGAGCTAATATTAGAGCTCAAAAAGGGATTGACTTATAAATAATTAACTGTTTTCTAAAAGGTATTGAATTGCTTGATATAAATACCCAACTGGAATCACTTGTATACCTTTTATGGGCTTTTTGGGCTCATTCCCTTTCGGGATAATAGCCAGCTCAAATCCTTGCTTTTGAGCCTCAGATAGCCTTTCCTGGGCATTATATACTGGCCTTACTTCACCAGTTAATCCAACCTCGCCAAACGCAATCCATTTACTTGGGATTACTTTATCTCTAAGACTTGAGACAATAGAGAGCATCACAACTAAATCTGATGCAGTTTCGCTCACTTTAATACCGCCAACTACATTGATAAAAACATCCTGATCAAACGTTGCAATTCCTGAATGTTTATGAAGAATAGCAAGCTGAAGAGCGAGTCGATTCTGATCTAGCCCTACGCTGACTCTTTTTGGTGTTCCATTCGATTGATCAACCAGTGCTTGTATTTCGACCAAAAGCGGTCTGGTGGCTTCTCTAGTAACCATGACCATTGATCCAGATGAAGGATTCTCTTGATTAGAAAGGAATATAGAGGATGGATTGCTAACTTGTTGAAGCCCCTTTTCACCCATCGCGAATACGCTTATCTCATTCACTGCACCAAAACGATTTTTTACAGCCCTAATAATTCGATAACGACCCCCAGCATCCCCCTCAAAATATAGGACTGCATCCACCATATGTTCAAGAATTCTTGGTCCCGCAAGCGCTCCACCCTTTGTTACATGGCCAATCATCAGTAAAATAGTATTAGTTTGCTTAGCGTACTGAGTAAGCTGAGCTGCGCAGTCTCTGACCTGAGTTACAGACCCAGGTGCTGACGCTGAAAGGTCAGTAACCATCGTCTGAATAGAGTCAATAACAATCACTTTTGGTTTTACGTCTTTAGACAGCTTGATTATTTTCTCTAAGTGAGTTTCACCTATAAAAAGGATATCTTCCTTGATGCCCAATCTTATTGCCCTTTCACTAACCTGCTCAGCAGACTCCTCTCCACTGACATACAAAGTTGTATTGTCACTATTGAGTTTAGCCAACGCTTGAAGAATTAGGGTAGATTTGCCAATTCCAGGGTCACCCCCTATCAGAACTACTGATCCATCAACAAGACCGCCACCAAGTGTTCGATCTAGCTCCGATAGGCCAGTTGAAAGGCGATCTTTATTTTGTGCTTTAATCTCAGTCAGATTTTGAACTTTTGAAGCTGGAAGGTCCTTTAAGCTCTCTGGCTTGGATGATGTTGCTTGCGATATGACAATTTCTTCAAGTGTGTTCCATTCTTTGCAGTCTAAACACTGGCCAGCCCATTGATGGTGAGACGCCCCACACTCTCGGCATACAAACTCTACTTTTGTCTTAGCCATAAGATTACTTATTGATTAACTTGTCAATTTCACTCTTGAATTCTTCGATATCTTGGAACTGCCTATAAACAGAGGCAAAACGAATATAGGCGACCTCATCAAGCGCTCTAAGCTCCTCCATAACCCACTCACCTAACATCGAAGAAGGAACCTCTCTATCATTTTGCGCCATCAATTTTCTTTGAATTTTTTGAATGGCCATTTCAATTTTTGAAGTCTCAACAGGCCTTTTTTCAAGCGCCTTTAGCAAACCTGAGCGTAACTTATTTTCACTGAAGCTCTGCCTAGAATCATCACTTTTAATCAGCCTTGGGAGGTTAAGGTCAACAGTCTCACGAGTTGAGTGTCTCTCCCCGCATGCTATACACTCCCTTCTTCGGCGAACTTGTGAGCCATCATCCAGTAGTCGAGTATCTAAAACCTTGGTGTCATCTGATTGACAAAAAGGACAGCGCATCTGAGTTACTTATAAACTGGAAATCTAGAGCAAAGCTCTTCAACTTTTGCCCTAACTTCATTTATGACTTCATTATTTTCAATATCATCACAGATGTCACAAATCCAGTTAGTGATATCTCTACACTCGGATTCACCAAAACCACGCGTCGTAGCTGCGGGAGTTCCAATTCTAATTCCACTAGTTACAAATGGAGATTGAGGGTCATTTGGTACAGAATTCTTATTAACAGTAATATGGGCTGAACCGAGAGTTGCATCAACTAGCTTTCCTGTCAATCCTTGCTCAATAAAGCTGACTAAAAACACATGGTTATCAGTTCCACCTGAAACAACATCATAACCTCTTTCCATAAAGACACCAGCCATCGCTCTTGCATTTTTAACGACTTGCTTCTGATAAGACTTAAAGTCCTCACTCATCGCCTCTTTAAAGGCAATAGCTTTAGCTGCAATAATATGCATTAATGGGCCACCCTGGATTCCAGGAAAAATGGCAGAATTAAGTTTTTTTTCTATTTCTTCGTTGGCTCTGGCAACAATTAAACCGCCACGAGGCCCCCTTAAAGTTTTATGAGTTGTTGTCGTGCAGACGTCAGCTATATTTATTGGCGAAGGATAGTCACCTGTGGCAACTAGACCTGCGACATGAGCCATATCTACGAGTAGGTAGGCATCAACCATATCCGCAATATCCCTGAAACGCTGCCAATCAATAATTCTTGAGTAAGCAGAGAATCCAGCAATAACCATTTTTGGTTTGTGCTCTAGAGCAAGTCTCTCAACCTCATCATAATCAATTTCACCAGTAGACTCATCAAGCCCATACTGAAAGGCTTTGTAATGCTTTCCCGAAAATGATGGCCCCGCGCCATGAGTCAAGTGCCCACCATGAGCAAGACTCATGCCTAATATTGTATCACCCGGAACTAACAGCGCTTGAAAGACTGCTGCATTAGCCGTTGAGCCTGAATGTGGCTGAACATTGGCATAGGCCGCTCCAAAAAGCTCTTTTGCTCTGCTGATAGCAAGAGTTTCTGCAACATCAACATGCTCACAACCACCATAGTAACGCTTACCAGGATAACCTTCTGCATATTTATTAGTCATTTGACAGCCTTGAGCGTACATAACAGCAGGTGAAGTATAGTTCTCAGATGCAATTAATTCGATATGAGCCTCTTGCCTAGCTTCCTCAGCACTTATGACCTTAGCGATATCGGGATCAACATCATTTAATGTAAGATTTTTATCAAACATAACTGGCTCCAAAAATAGATAATTAATATGATGATTTTAAACGCTTTATTTCAAAAAGCATAGAGATAATTATTCTTTTTTTACAAGCATTTATAGTATGATTTTTATATGGTTGTTATTTAAAAATATTTAAAATATATCCTTCAATAAATTACTCAATTTCTAGAACAAATAATCCATATTTCAAAGTGGTAAAATTAACATTTTTAATTCCCATAAAAGAATGAAAGTTCTCGTTTTAGGTGCTGGAGTAATTGGTACAACTTCAGCCTATTTCCTTGCTAAACAAGGGCATGATGTTACTGTCATTGACAGGCAAGATAGTGTTGCTATGGAGACTAGCCATGCGAATGCTGGTTGCTTATCCTATGGCTTTACATCCCCTTTAGCATCTCCTGGACTTCCCTTTAATATTTTAAAATGGGCTTTGTCAGGGCGATCACCTCTTGTTGTTAACCCAAACATGAGCATTGAGACTATTAAGTTCATGTATCGATTGTATAAAAACTGTAATTCAAAAAGCTATGAAGTTAATAAAAGTCGTATGCTTAGAATTGCTAATTACTCTCAAAAAGCACTACTTGAAATTGAGGCAGATTTTGATATCAATTATGTGCAGAGAAAACAAGGCTCTCTTCAACTTTTTTGGGATTCCAAGGAGATTGATAAAGCAAAGAAAGATATTTCAATTTTAGAAAAATTTAATATTAAATCTGAGCTACTTGATCCTGAGGGTTGTTTAAAGATTGAGCCCGGCCTTAGATATGTAAAAAATCAAATTGCTGGGGGGATTCAATTTACAGATGACTTTACCGGAAATTGTTATTTATTTTCAAATGAGATCTATAAAAAATGTTTAGAAATGGGCGTTAATTTTGAGTTCAAGACTGAAATTAATGCCATTGAAACACACAATAATGCAGTTTCTGCAGTTTTAACCAGTAAAGGGGAATTTAAAGCGGATTGCTATTCTGTTTCTCTTGGTAGTCACTCCAATAATATCCTCTCTCAAATTGGCATTCAAACTCCTATTTATCCTGTCAAGGGATACTCCATCACTCTCCCTGTTTTGGCTGATAAAGATGCCCCTCAATCTACAATAATGGATGAAAGGAATAAAATTGCAATCACCAGGCTAGGAGATACAATACGTGTCGCTGGAATTGCTCACTTAACTGACTTTAATAAGGAATTAAGAGCCAAATCACTCGAGTCTCTAAAGCAAGGTATAGATAGATTATTTCCCAACTCATATGAACAGACAAATGATTTAAATTTTTGGACGGGCTTTAGACCAAGTACGCCGGATAGCACTCCGATCATTGGGCCTACACCATACAGTAATTTATATCTAAATACAGGGCATGGGACCCTTGGATGGACAATGTCAGCGGGTTCTGGCAAACTATTAGCTAATTTAATTTCTGGAAGTGAGCCTGAAATATCTTTAGAAGGAATAGATATGAGCCGTTATAGCTTTGCTAATAGAACACCCCAAAATTATGGCTAGAAAATGCATTGCCTCGATCAACCTTAGTGCAATTAAAAAAAACTATCTCTATGCTAAATCATTAGCGCCTCAATCCCAGGTGATAGCTGTTGTTAAGGCAAATGCCTATGGCCACGGCGCTATAGAGGTTGCCCACCAACTTGAAGAAGATGCTGACTGTTATGGTGTTGCTTGCTCTGAAGAAGCCCAGGAGCTTAGAAATTCAGGAATTCTCTCCACGCCCATACTTCTTATGGAGGGAATTTTTGAAGAGTCTGAGATAGAACTGGTAAGCCAATTAAACCTTTGGCTGGTTGTCTGTAATTCCCTTCAAGTGCAATGGGTGCTTAATAATAAATCAAACTTCAAATTCAATATTTTTATTAAAATTGACTCTGGTATGGGACGCCTTGGGTTCCAAGAGGATGAATTTATAAAAGTTTCTCAACTGCTTGAAAATAGTAAAAATGTTGAGAGCATAACATTAATGTCACACTTTTCCAGCGCAGATAACCTAGAAAGTAACTCAACAGACAAACAATTATCTAAATTTAATAGTCTACTAGGTTATAACAAAAAACAAACTTCGCTCGCAAATTCAGCTGCAATAATGGCTCATGGAGATTCACATAGAGACTTCATAAGGCCAGGAATTATGCTTTATGGCTCTTCCCCTTTTCCATTCAGTGAGAATTTCAAGGACCTGCTGCCAGTCATGACACTCTCTTCGACAGTTATTTCTATTAAACGCTTTAAAAAAGGACAAACTATTGGCTATGGCGATAGATTTACCTGCAAAAAAGATACTACTATTGGCGTAGTTGCAATTGGTTACGGCGATGGATACCCCAGAAGCGCTAAAGATGGTACACCCGTTTTTATTAATGGCTCTGTTGCCAAACTAGCAGGCAAAGTCTCTATGGATATGATCACAATTGACTTGGATGGGGTTCTAAATCCTCAAATAGGCGATCGCGTGGAGCTTTTTGGAGATAATATCCCTATTGACGTGGTTGCTGAAAACTCCAATACAATTTCTTATGAGATATTCACAAAAATTACAAATAGGGTTTACAAAACTTATATCTCTTAAACTCTAAAGCTAATATAATCTCCAATCTATATTTTTAACATTCTTTAATCATGTTAACCTCAACTCAAATTTCATCCTACAATAAAAATGGCTACCTCGTTGTCAAGGACTTTCTTAGTGACACCCAAAGAAAACTTCTAATGGAGCGTGCTGAAGAGCTTATTGATGATTTTGATCCGTCCTCATCGCATTCAATTTTTACAACCAACGAACAAGAAAGATCAAGTGATGATTACTTTTTAAGCTCAGGAGATCAGATTCGATTCTTCTTTGAAGAAAAGGCGATTGATAGCAGGGGTAACTTTACTGTTCCCAAGCAAAAATCAATTAATAAAATAGGTCACGCACAGCATGAATTAGATCCAATTTATAAAAAGGTGATTAATTCGCTTGATATCCCAGAGATTGGTAAACAATTAGGAATTCAAAAACCTCGAAAACTTCAATCAATGCATATCTTTAAACAGCCTAATATTGGGGGTGAAGTCGGTCTTCATCAGGACTCAACCTTTTTGTATACTTCTCCAAAGAGCTGTATTGGATTTTGGGTAGCACTAGAGGATGCTAATATTGAAAATGGTTGCCTTCAAGCGATTACAGGTGGTCACACAATACCGTTAAAAAAGCGTTTTAAGTTGGCTAAGTCTGGTGGCACAGAGTTTGAAATTTTAGACGAATCCCCCTGGCCTAATACTGCTCTTGATCTTTTGGAAGTGAAGGCTGGAACCCTCATTATTCTGCATGGTCAGCTTCCTCACTATAGCGCAGAAAACACATCAAACAAATCGAGGCAAGCTTTTAGCATTCATTTAGTTGATGATAATTGTCATTATGCTGAAGACAATTGGTTACAATCATCCATCTGACCGTACTTATTTATCAATATAACTATGCACGATAGACACGTCGTTGATATACACAACATCGAGTTCATGCCCTTTGATCGATACGGATCGCCCGTCCCAAAGATGAGTTGGCATATTATCAGTTATGACCAAATATCAGGACAAGGAAGCTACGTCTTAAAAATGGATCCAGGCGCCCAAACCGTTCCCCATATGCACATGGGCTTTGAAGAATTTATTATGATAGAAGGCGAACTCATTGATTCAGATGGCACTGTATTTCGAAAAGGAGAATTTGTTTCTTTTGAGCCTGGTAGTGAGCACTCATCATTTTCTGAGACCGGCGCTTTAATTATTGTTTTTCAAAGAGGCCTTAATAAAGCCTCTAATTCAGAATGAAGCAAGGAAATTAATTGGAGATCGTATGCCAGCACAAATAAGAAAAACTTTGTTACACGTTGAAAAAACCTATATTGAGGGCAACAAAGAAGCCCCAAAACCCCTAACCCTTATAGCGGCAGTTGCAGTCATTAAAAACCCTTGGATTGACTTGCAAAAAGGTGATCAATTTATTAATGATCTGAAGCCTGGTATTCTCGATGTCGCTCCAGGCCTGGGTGAGAAGCTAACCGAGATGATCATTAATGAGGCCGGCTCGGGTGAAAATGTGGAAGGCTATGGTAAATCAGCAATTGTAGGCCTAAAAGGTGAAATTGAACACGCCTCAGGGATCATTCACACCCTTCGTTTTGGTAACTTTTATCGAGAAGCGGTTGGTGCTAAATCCTATCTCTCTTTTTGTAATATACGAGGAGGTGCAAATGCGCCTATCATGATTCCACTCATGGACAAAAATGATGCAGGGCGTCGATCTCATTATCTAACCATTCAGCTCTCTATCCCTGACGCTCCAGCCGATGATGAAATTGTAGTGGCATTGGGCGCCTCAATTGGAGGCAGGCCTCACCATCGAATTGGTGATCGATACCAGGACCTCAAAGATCTGGGGCATGATATAGACAATCCTGCTAGCGTTTAGTCTGAATCTAGCTGAGACTCTAAAGCTTCCTCAGCAATAACCTCCATTCCAACAACGCTTGGTCTTTGAGCCATGACCTGGAAGTTTGCTTGGTCAGACTCATCAACGTCATCAGTAATAAACATCATGCCAAACACAATGATTGCAATGAGCACATGAACACCAGCCAAATAAAGCAAGAATCCAAACTCATCAAATAAGTTAATAAAGTAACTCATCGAAAATGGACCTAATGCAGCAAAAAGACTATATACAAAAATAATGGTTCCACTGGCACTAACCATTTGGCTGGGCTTTAAGCGATCATTCGTTTGAGCAACGCCCAGAGAGTATAGCGGCAGAGTAAATGCTCCAATCAAGCCATTTAATATCAAAAAGACTGTTTTTGAAAATTCAAACAATGAAAGCAAGACGCAAATACTGGTTACCACTAGACAACACAACAGAATAACCTTGCGTCGATCAATCTTATCTGATAACCATCCTAATGGCCACTGAGAGGCTGCGCCAAAACCAATAAAGAGGGTCATAAATAAGGCGGTTTCAGAAACACTTAGCCCAGACTTAATCGCATAAATAGTGCCTACTCCAAAAAAACCAGCAGAAGCCAATCCAGAAACTCCTAATGTTATAACGCCCGATGGAGATGACTTCCATAGCGCCTTGATGCCCAAAGATTCTTGTATTTCGGTATCGGGCGCTTTAATTTCAGTCAGTAGAATGGGTATGAGTGAAACAGACAATAGGATCGATGCCAACAAAAATAAACTGACGCCTGCAGGATTATCTACAACAAAAAGGCCCTGCCCCATTGCTAGTCCTCCCCAAACCACGACCATATGGATTGAGAATAGTTGCCCCCTATTCTCGTTAGACGAGATGGAATTAAGCCACCCCTCTACAATAATCATTATGCCTGCAACACAAAAACCAGACAGAAATCTGGAAATAAACCAGACAGGCGGCTCGATAAACAATATTTGTATTAATATCGCCGTTGAAGCGATCGACGCATATGCGGCATAAGTTCTGATTTGGCCCGTTTTTTTGATTTGAGCTGGTGAAAGCATTGAGCTTGCAAATGCCCCTAAAAAATAACCAGACATGACTAATCCAGTCGTAATGACTGAAAAGCCCTCATAGTCTGCTCTCCAGCTACTGAGGGTTCCCTGTAGGCCGTTTCCTAGGCTGATAAATAATATGCCTAAAAATATAGGCCATATAGAGCGCATGACAATTGTCAACATAATCGTTTATATAATCAAATAATCTTAAAAAAGCGCGAATTATAGTGTAATTTAATATTGTATTTGATAAATATGGTAAAAAGTTTTTAATGATTGATATTCCTACAAAAATTTGGACAGTATATCTCCTTGAGTGTGGAGATAAAACGCTCTATTGTGGAATCACGAATGACTTAGAAAATCGCCTTAAACAGCATGCAGGAGAATTGACTGGAGGCGCCAAATATACAAGAGCTCGTAGGCCATTAAAAGTAGTCTATCAGGAAAAAGTTAGATCAAGAAGTGATGCCCTTAAAAGGGAACTCATTATTAAGAAAATGAGCAGAGAAACTAAACTGAGTTTAGTGAATAGTTTTAAATCACTTTAATTTTGAAGTTGATTCAAATCATTGAGCACCATCTGAGAGTGAGTGCTTGGCTTGACAGAAAGATAAATCTTTGCAACTTTTCCATCTGGATCAATAATAAACGTGTTTCTTTTAGCGCTCTTAAAGCTCATAAAGTTATTAAGAGAGTCGTAAGCCTCAGAGACCTCTCCGGACTCATCAGAGAGTAGTGAAAATGGGAGGTTATTTTTATCAGCAAAACGCTTGTGAGACTCAACACTATCAAGACTAACACCAAAGACATTTGACTTGCTTGCAATAATTCTTTTGACTGCATCTCTAAAGTCACAGGCCTGAGTTGTACAACCTGGGGTGTCATCCTTTGGATAGAAGTACAATATAACCCAGCTTCCTTCATAATCACTGAGTTGGTGCTGAATACTGTTTTGATCACTAAGAGTAAAATTTGGAGCTTTACTGCCAACCTTGATCTGTGCTAGCGAAGCTAATGAAATAGGCAATAGTAGTGCAACAAATATGAATTGTTTGAATAATCTAGTCATTTACAAAAATTAAGAAATAGTATCTAAGGCTTTAAAAAAGAATCAATATTTGAGTAATCCTTCGCACCACGTTTAGCACTAAGATACCAATTCATAGCTTTGATAAGCTGTTTTTCATCAATGTTATTTCTTTTGCAATATGAAACAGTAGATCTTTTAAGCGAATTGTTAGGCATTGTTTTTTGCATTTAATATTGTTAGTTAAGAAAAGTACTTTAGTTGGCCGGTAGGAGTAACCTGCCAACTAAAGCGGGTACCTCAGTTGTCAAACGGAGAGAGAATGACATAGGTATTCGAGGTTCTTTAAAAACTGATACATAAACTAAATATCTAAATATTGTTTTTAGCTATTAGAGACTTACAAAATGGTATGTATAATCTAACCTAAAGATTAGAGTATTAACGATTTGTTTAATCTGTAACTTAAAGGGGTAGTAGTTACAGAAAAATCTCTAATAAACTAAAAACAATATGCACATAATAGTCTCCAACACTCGTTGTCAAATGTTGAATATATGGAGTTTTGATGAAGACTTTATGAAGATTCTTTCTTTTGTTTAGTTTTAATTTACAATGCCACTTTTCTTAAATAATTAATGACTTAAATATGGAAACAATCTTAATAGTTGAAGATGATAAAACAATCGCTGAAAGTATCTGTTTTATTTTAGAAAAAGATTCTTTTAATTGTAAATGGTTTGACAATGGAAAGGAAGCACTCGAGTTTCATAAAGACAATGAGGTTGATTTAATCTTACTCGATGTCGGCTTGCCTGACATGAGTGGATTTGATTTACTAAGAAAAGTCCGTGAGAAGTCTAACTTGCCAGTGATTATTATCTCTGCAAGGGATGATGAATCAGACCAGGTTCTTGGTCTCGAGGGACTAGGTGCCAACGCCTACGTTACAAAACCGCTTAGCCCAAGACTGGTTGTCGCACATGTTCGCGCCCAACTTAGAATGGTCAAACCTGAGGTTAAAAGTGGTGACTCCAAATTTAGTATTAATCACGCTATGCAAAGAGTCGTGTTCATGGATCAAGATCTTACGCTGACACCCGCTGAATTCAAGATACTCTCGCATTTAGTTAAAAACCCTAACAGGGTCCACTCAAGGGAGTACTTAATGAGTATTATTTGGGATCGTCCTCATGGCTCAGATATTAAAACTATTAACACGCATATCAAATCAATACGCAAACGTCTTCATGAGCTGGATGAAACTAATGAATACATTGAAACTCATAGAGGTATTGGATACAGCCTTATTGAATGAAGCGATTCAAGCTTAATATTGGCACAAAACTCTTTCTTCTTTACTTTATTGTAAGTTCAAGCCTTTTATGGTTATTTGCTCAAAGAACAACCTTTGAGTCTGCAAAATCGATTATGGTTGAGGTCTCAAGCCTCATGAGCCGTGTTGCCTCTCAAAACAACAAGGATGGTGAAATTGATCTAGAAACCTTTGAAACTTTGATTGTCAATTACCTTCGATCTCAAAGGAATACGATTGATACTAACAGCCCTCAAAAACTTGAAAACTTAGCGATTTATGTCACTGACAAAGATGGTCTTTTGGTTCTGGATTCAAGAGGACTTACTCTAGGCACAGATATGCGAGCTGCTAATGAGGTTGAATCTGCTCTGAGCGGCATGATAGATTCAACAAGTGTAGTAACAGAAAAAGTAGCTGGAACTCAAAAAGCCAGAGGCGTGGTCATAGAATACTTTCTGAAATCAAGATTTTTAAATGCCTCAAATCCTATTTATGGAAATAATGGTGAAATAATAGGAACCGTTGTGGTGGTTGCTCCTCTCATTGAATTAATGGGTGAGAGCTATCTCCTAAGATTTATCTTTTATATCTTTGTTATTTCCTTACTCTTTGGCTTTTTGGGTAGTTATCGTATATCTAGAAATATTAACCGCGTTCAAAAATATACGGCCAACCTCTTCAGCGGTGAAGATGTTTTGATGCCTGACCTTAATAATCAGTTCAACAAGCTTGCAACAACAATTAAAGATGCTAGAGCAGACGTTGAACTGAAAGATGACGTTGAGCAATATATAGACACTCTCGCTCATGAGCTCAGAACACCTATAACAGGTATACAACTGACTGCTGAAAACCTTTTAAGTCCGATGAGTGATGCTCAAAGAAAGCGCTTTGTAGAGAATATTCTAGAGTCGAACAAGCATATGGACCTTCTTGTCAATAGGCTACTTGACTTATCAAGAATTGAAAGGCGTGAAGCACTTAAAAATGTCGAAACGCTGAGCATTAAAGAGACTGTCAATACGGTTTTAAAGGAGCCCAGTCGTGTTAAAACAATACTAGATAAGGACCTCAATATTGATATTCAAATTAGTAGTAATGCAACACTGAAGGCTGAAAAAATACTTTTAGTTCAGGCCATTGGAAATATCGTCAATAACGCGTTAGATTTCACACCTGCTTCTGGAAAAATTACTATTAAAGCCTCTCAAACGAACTCTGCTATTTCTATCATTGTTCTTGATGATGGGCCCGGTATACCCCCTCAAGTTATCAATAAACTGTTTACAAGGTTTTTCTCAGTGACAAGGCCAGATACAGGCGTTAGGGGGAACGGTTTAGGGTTGAGGTTTGTTAGAAAAATAATGAAGCTCCATGGAGGAGAAATTAGTTTGCAAAATCGCTTTATTCAGCAAGGCGCTGAAGCGAGACTAAGATTTCCACTCAATGTTAAATAGTGGATATTGAAATGTCTATAAAAGTTGATTTTATTGCGTCTAAAAAATTGTAATTTGTAATGATAGACAAATCTTATTTATATGGTATTATTCGCGAGTTTTTAATGAATTTTTTAATCTAATATGAAAATAATTATTCCAGTTAAAAGAGTTCTCGATCCTTACACGCAGGCTCGAGTAAATAAGCAGACTCAGCAGGTCGATTTATCGAATGCAAAAATGGCGATGAATCCTTTTTGTGAGATTGCAGTTGAGGAGGCGTTAACTTTAAAAGAAAGTGGCGCTGCTACTGAGACCATTGCTGTGAGTATTGGTACCGATAAAACGGTTGACACGCTCAGAACTGCTCTGGCTATGGGTGTTGATCGCGCTATATTTATTAAGACTGATTCAGAGCTTGATCTTCAGCCGCTTCATGTTGGCAAAATTCTAGCTAATATCATTCAGCGTGAGGAAGCGCAGCTTATCATTATGGGTAAGCAAGCTGTTGACAATGACAATAACCAAACTGGTCAAATATTGTCTGGTTTATTAAATTATTCACTGGGCACATTTATCTCTAAATTTGATTTAAGTTCTGACTCTAATAGTGTAGAAGTCAGCCGTGAAATTGACTCAGGTATTGAAACTAGAAAACTTAACTTGCCTGCCATCGTAACCGTTGATCTTAGATTAAACGAGCCAAGATATGCCTCACTTCCAAACATTATGAAGGCAAGATCTAAGCCATTAGAGACGATTGAATTATCGAGTCTTGGAATTGATACATCTCCTCGTATTAAGGTCGTCAGTGTAGAGGAGTCAGGCACTAAAGATAGAGCCTCAAAGCAGATTAGTTCTGCTGAAGAGCTATTCACTGAGTTAAATCAAATGGGAGTTCTATAAATGTCAGCACTTATATTAATTGAACTAAATGGTTCAGAGGTTAGCGCAAATAGCAGAGCAGCATTAACTGCAGCCTTACAGCTTTCTGATAGCGTTGATGCACTAGTTCTCACTAACGATTCAGCTAACGCAAGCTCAGCCGCTTCGATGAGTGGAATTAACACTGTCAAAACAATCGTTGATGATTCTCTTGAGCATGCCAATGTAGAAGTTGCAAGCAAACTGATTGCTGATGTCATGTCTGATTACAAATTCTTGGTTTCAGGCTCATCTACTTACAGTAAAAATATATTGCCGCGCGTTGGTGCCCTCCTCGATGTTCAGCCTATCTCGGATGTCTGTGAGATTAAATCATCAAACACATTTGTCAGACCTTTGTATGCTGGCAATGTTATGGCAACTGTTGAGACTTCTGATGATACGATTGTCATGACTGTCAGAGCAACTGCCTTTGAGCATGCTGAAGATGGTGGTTCTGCTGCTGTAGAAGCCTTGTCTCCTGCAATGCCAGAATCAAACTCCACATTTATCTCTCTTCAAGAGTCACAATCAGAGCGTCCAGAACTAACTACTGCAGAGCGCATTGTATCTGGTGGTAGAGGGCTTGGGTCTAAAGATAACTTTGCAATGATTGAGCAGTTAGCAGATAAATTAGACGCCGCAGTTGGTGCCTCAAGGGCTGCAGTTGACGCCGGGTTTATTTCTAATGACTATCAAGTTGGACAAACTGGAAAGGTTGTTGCGCCTAAGCTTTACCTTGCTGTTGGAATTTCTGGAGCGATTCAGCATCTTGCTGGAATGAAAGATTCTCAAGTCATTGTCGTGATAAACAACGATCCAGACGCACCAATGTCAAGGATGGCTGATATAGTCTGGCAGGTCGACTTATTTGATGCACTTAATGAATTAAACGCTTATCAGGTATAAAATAGTAATTAATGGATAGAGAATCGATTGAATATGATGTTGTAATAGTGGGTGGCGGTCCATCAGGGCTCGCTTCCGCTTGCAAACTCAAGCAGCTCAATCCAAACCTCTCTGTCTGTCTCCTAGAAAAAGGATCTGAAATAGGCTCCCATATTCTCTCAGGTGCAGTTTTTGAGCCTAAAACGCTCTTTGATTTGTTTCCTGAAGACGCTAAAGATTGTCCAACACTCAAAACCCAGGTTGCCAAAGATGAGCTGTTCTGGCTAACAGGAGAGAACAAAAGTATCAAAGTGCCCTCTTGGTTAATGCCAAAGAGTCTTCATAATAAGGGCAACTACATTATTTCTTTGGGTGAACTCTGTCAATGGATCTCTGAAAAGGCGATGGAGCTTGGAGTTGATATCTTTCCAGGCTTTCCAGCTCAAAGCTACATTAAAGATGAAAGTGGAAGAGTTATTGGTATTTCAACCGGTGACATGGGGATTGATAAAGAAGGCAACCAAAAAGGTACCTACACACCTGGAATGGACATTCTTGCAAAACAGACCATTTTTGCTGAAGGCGCACGGGGTCACCTAGGTAAGCAGCTTATCAAAGAGTTCAACCTTGATGAAGGCAAAACGCCGCAACACTTTGCAATTGGATTTAAAGAGGTCTGGGAAGTTGAGAACGACATGTATAGTGCTGGGGATGTTGTCCATACAATGGGTTGGCCGCTCAACGAAGGAACAACCGGAGGCGGCTTCCTTTACCATTTTGATAACAATCGTATTGCTGTAGGCCTGATTGTTGACCTTAACTATACTAATCCAAGTCACAGCCCTTTCCAAGAATTTCAACAGTTTAAAAAACACCCAAAAATTAAACAATTTTTAGAGTCAGGTAAGCGTGTTTCATACGGCGCTAGAGCAATCACTAAAGGCGGTATAAATTCACTTGTGAAGATGGACTTTAATGGTGGCATGATTATTGGTTGTGACGCTGGGACTCTTAATCCAAGTAAGATTAAGGGAAGCCATTGCGCGCTGCAGTCAGGCATTTTAGCTGCTGAATATATTAACAAAATACTTTCAGAAGAGATATGTGAGTTTGATGATTTATTTAAAAGTAGTGCACTCTATAATGAGCTTTACAAGTCACGTAACTTCAGTGCAGCAATGCACAAGTTTGGCTTTTATATAGGCGCTGCCTATAACTTTATAGAGTCAAATATCTTTAGAAATTCATTGCCAGTCACTATCAAAGATGAGCAAAGGGATTGCGACTCGCTAAACTTAAATAATCCACTCTATTCCAAAGAGTACCCTGCCCCAGACAATGTTTTAAGTTTTGATATCACTTCATCACTATTTCTCTCAGGTACAAATCACGAGGAAGATCAGCCCGTTCACCTTAAATTAACTGACCCTTCTATCCCGTTGAATCGTAATAAAGAGCTGTTTGATGAACCAGCACAAAGGTACTGCCCTGCTGGCGTCTATGAGATTGTTGACAAAGAAGGTGAGGACTATTTTCAAATCAACGCTCAAAACTGTCTTCACTGTAAGACCTGTGACATAAAAGATCCATCACAAAACATTAACTGGGTACCGCCAGAAGGCGGAGGCGGACCAAACTACATAGGAATGTAGAGCTACTTACACTGATTTGCTGTTACAACCACCGTATTAATGATTTCATCAACGCTGCAACCTCTAGATAAGTCATTGACTGGCTTTGAGAGCCCTTGAAGGATTGGGCCAATCGCTCTAGCGCCAGAGAATCGCTGGACTAATTTATAGCCTATATTCCCAGCATCCAGATTCGGGAAGATAAACACATTGGCAGGTGGCAAGAAAGAGGAATCTGGATCTTTGATTTTTAATACGTCTGGATCTAGTGCAGCATCCAGCTGAACATTACCGATAACGTTAATATCTGGAAGTGATGATCTTAGAAGCTCAGTTGCCTCTCTTACCTTATCCACCTCAGCATGCTTAGCACTCTGATTAGTAGAAAATGAAAGCATAGCGAGTTTAGGGCTCTGTGTTAGAAAAGATTGCGCCGTCTCGTAAGCGCTTTTAGCAATCTCAGCCAACTCTTCAGAATTTGGATTAATATTCATTGCGCAGTCAGAAAAAATCAAGTTGCCGCCATACATACTATGATTATCGTCAAAAACCATTAAGAACAAGCTTGAAACCAGCTTACTTCCCTCTGCAACCCCAACAATCCTCAGTGCGTTACTCAGGACTTCTTGGCTCGGCGTTATTGCGCCAGTAACAACCCCATCAACATCTCCCCTTTGAAGAGCCATCATAGCAAAGACACTTTTATTTGAAAGCATCTCTAATGCTGATTCGACTGTCACACCTTTATGTTTTCGTAGCTCAAATAATGTCTGCGCATATTGTGCTTTCAAATCTTCGTTTTTTGGGTTGATTGACTCAAGCCCCAAAGAAGATGCAGACTCTTCATCAAAAAGGACTATTTGAGCTATTTTTTGATCTTTAATTGACTTGGCTGCCGCTATGATTCTGGAGTCAGTCGATTCAGGTAATAAAATTCGAGGATATTTGCTTTTAGCCTTGCTGGTTAAATCATCAAGTAATGCCATAAATGAGTCTCTTTAAGGATAGACATAGTTTACCCGAAAATGGTAAATTTTTTATATCTTGAGAATTAAACTCAATTCTAATTTAAGCCCTGCTGTATTGACTTGCAATTTTAAGTCTTTGAATTTTTCCTGAAGGGCCTTTGGGTAAAGGCTCATCTACAAAAATAATCTGTCTGGGGGTTTTATATTCACCAAGGTCAGCCTTGCATAGGTCAAGAAGTTCCTTTTCATTGGCAACAAGATCGTCCTTTAAAAAGACACAGGCTGATATTTCTTCACCATAGTTGTCATCTTCAATACCGAAGGTGCAAGCTTCTAATACAGCGTTATGCTTGTATAAAGTATCATCAATCTCTCTTGGTGAGATGTTTTCACCACCCTTTATGATAAGCTCTTTCTTTCTTCCTGTTATGAAGAAGAACCCATCTTCATCTTCAACACCAAGGTCGCCTGTTAAAAAATAGCCATCCTCATTGAAGGCTCCAGAAGTTGCCTCTTCATTCTTAAAATATTCTAATAAAACGTTGTCACCTTTAATGACTAACTCTCCTGTATTTCCATGAGAAAGGTAACTACCGTTATCTGCTATGACTCTGACTTCATTGCCGTAAGCTTTTCCAGCAGAGCCATGCTTTCCATTGGTAGGTGGGTTGGACAGTATTTGAGCGGCTGTCTCAGTTAGTCCCATCGTTTCAATAATCTTCACGCCAAACGTTTTTTCAAACTTCTTGTGAACCTCTGGTGAAAGAGGTGCTGAAGCAGAGCGACCAAATCGCAAATTTTTCAGTTCTAATGCTTTAACATTAAAATTATCATTTAATAAGTAATTAATAATCGTTGGAACAACACTAAACCAGCTGCATTCATATTTTTCAATTATTTGCCAAAAATTCTTAACGCTGAACTTGCCAACCGTCACCACGCAGCTATTACTAACTAGCGCACTTGCAATGGATACCATTTCAGCATTAATATGATAGAGCGGTAATACACAGAACGAAATATCACTCGAACTGATCTCGTGAGCGATGACCGTGTTCCTGCCCCCAGCAATTACATTTTTATGAGATAAAAGAGCGCCTTTTGGAACGCCTGTTGTCCCAGATGTATAAATTAAAACTGCTGGTGTATCTGGATGAGTTAAGGTCATTGCCTCATCTAATGAATCTTTATCAGCAATCTTTAGACTATCAATTTGACTATACTCTACAACACTTGCATCTGAAGCACTCAAAATGTCTTTGAACTTATCAGTGTAGAAGCTTGATGCAAAGATGATTTTGCACTCTGAGTGATCAATTGTATATTTAATTTGTTTAGAGCCTGCTAAGACGTTCAAAGGAACGATGACAACGCCATGGTACATTGCACCAACAAAAAGCAGCGTTGAGGCGTAACCATTATCAAGCATAAATCCAACCTTGTCATTTGAATGAATGCTGTTTGCTTTAAAGTAAGCGCCTAAAGCGAGTATATCTTTTTGAAGCTGACTGTATGACACGTGAAGATTTAGATCTGCATCAATTAGGAAATTTTTCTCAGGTGTATCAGAAGCATACTGATCAACTAACTTTGTCACTGTTGAGCTTTTCAAGGAGTACTTTTCCCAGTAATCCGAGAAAATATCTTTTTCAGATGGCTCATCAGGTTCAATAGTTTTGACAATTTTGGTAATGTTTAGATAGTGCTTGTAATTTAAATTTTCATCAGTGACATTGTTGCCCCAGGTTCCGCAGCCCATTGATAAAGAAAATGGAAGTCCATTATCAAAATTACCGCCAGTCGCAAAGCAGTGAGCTTGGTTGACAATAACTCTGCACACTGGAAGCTCCATTCCAAGCCTTTCTATGTTGTCTTCGTTTTGGCTATGAATGCCGCACGAGTGTCCTTTACCTTGATTTTTTAAAATCAGTGTTGCAATTTCAACTGCATGACTAAAGTCTTTTGCTTTATATACTGCCAAAACAGGGGACAGCTTTTCCATTGAAAATGGAAAGTCTAGACCTACATTTTGCTCCTCTACCATGAGGAATTTTGAGCTCAAATGCTTACCTTTAAGGCCAACAAGTGTAGCTATTTCGTTTGACTTCTTAGCTATGATGTCTCTATTGATAATGCCATTTTCACTCCACATGCCTTGTTGGAGTATTTTTTTCTCTTGGATGTCTAAGAGGGAGCCACCCTCTTCCTCTAGAGATTTAATTAGTTCTTCATAAACACTCTCTAGAACTATGATGCTATTCTCAGAGGAGCAGCTAGTTGCATTATCAAACGTTTTTGAAGTCATAATTTTGTGAGACGCATCATTAAGATTAGCGCTCTCATCAATAATGGAGGGGACATTGCCAACTCCTACTCCAAGCGTTGGAGTCCCACTCTGAAGCGCCCTTTGAATATTGTTTTGAGAGCCTGTTGCGACAATTAAATCTACAAGTTTAGATAGCTCATTGGTGTCTTCCTTGCTGATCGGCTCAGGCAGGGACTGAACAATGTTTTTTGGAGCTCCAATTCGAGTAAGTGCTATTTGGATAAGCTCGACAACACGCGTACAAACTTTAGCACCTTTTGGTGATGGCGCAAGAATGATTGCATTTCTACACTTTAAAGCATTGATGACTTTATTAAGGGGAGTTGCAACTGGGTTTGTAGAGGGCACAACTGCCCCAATAACGCCAACAGGCCTGGCTATTTCAATGATGCCTTTTTGAACATTTTGATCAATAATGCCGACCGTTTTTACGCCCTTTAAATCTCTTAAAAGTCCCAGTGTTTTACGTCGATTTTTGCGTTTTTTATCTTCAATATTTCCAAGACCCGTATCTTTAACTGCCATCTCGGAGAGTTCTTGGTTATTTTCTGGCTGAATAATCTCCCAGGCTACCGCTAATATTAATTCATCAACTTGCTCTTGGGAGTAGTTATTGATTGTTTCTTGAGCTTTTTTCGCATTAGCGACTAGCTTTTCAATTAAGGTGTTGTGTTGGATCGTCATTTTGAATTATTGTTAATAAGATTTGCTAGGGAGCAAAACTCCCTAGCAAAATTAATTTTCAATAGATTTTACTTTATTGAAGACCAGCCAAAAGATCTGTTAAATAAGCCTGTCTTTCATTCCACATGCTTATAACCTCATCTCTATTCATTATTCTTGCAGGCGAGTTAGTTGACTTCATTTTTCCTACAGTCTTCTTTTCACCAAACATATTTGGCACTTTACTAGCAAGATAGTCAATAACATCCTGTGGAGTTCCTGCTGGAACCATCAATCCACGGAAGTTAACACTTGAATCATCAACGTCAACACCGCTCTCCTGAAGTGTAGGTACGTCAGGCAAGTACTCATGTCTTGATAGGTCTGCAACTGCTAATATCTTAAGATCAGCTGCACTTCTAGCGGAGTCAGAAAGGTTATTAAATCCAGCTACTGTTTCTCCAGCCTTGACCATTCTTAATGCGTCTACACCACCCGAAGCTGGGATATAAGTTAAGTTAGCACCTGAAGCCTTAGCAAACTGCAAAAATGCAATATGGTGACCAACAAACTTTCCAGCACCACTTATTGTGACAGCACCAGGATTTGCTTCTGCGTGAGCTAATAGCTCTCCAACTGTATTGAATGGGCTGTCCTTGCCAACAATTAATACCGCAGGATCTGCACCCCAGTTTCCGATTGGCTCTAGGTTGTTAATATTGTATTTTGTATCAAATACAATTGACTGAGCTATAAAGTGAGGGACATTATATGCACCTAGCATATATCCATCCTGTGAGGCTTCACTGGCAAACCAGTTCCAACCCTTTCTACCACCAGCACCAGGCTTATTAAGAATATAGATCGGCTGACCAATAAGATCCTCTTTGCCAGACGCAAGTGTTGCGATTCTAGCTTGGAAGTCTGTGGCACCACCAGGGCCATAAGCTACCATGACGCCAATAGGCTTATCAGGGTAGTCAGCCTGAGCTGGCATTAGCATCAATGATGCTATAGCAAGCAGGGCTACTTTTGTTATATTTATAATTTTCATTACTTCTCCTTTTTTTTATTATTAAAACAAACCTTCTGGAGTGCGAACCTGTAAAAGTAGTGTAAATAACCCATAAAGCGTCATAGTGAACACAATAGTGATACCCAGTTTTATGAGCAACACACGCCAAAAGTCTTTTGATTCTGAAGGCTTGCTGTAATACATCACAAGCGAAAAGAATACGATCATTGAGGCCAAATAAAAGCCTAGTATTTTGAGTAATAAGATAAATGCTGTGGCAATCGCAATGCCAGGCATTAAGTCTTTGAAATTAGTGGATTTGTCGGCATCCCCTTTCTCAAACCACAGCATCAGAGATAACACTGCAATCATCGATGAAATGAGTCTTGGGAATAGATAGTCTTCCGAGTTCCCAAGAACAAATGAAGCATAAACCAGAAATGCACTTACGAGAGTAACAAGGACAGTAGAAATTTTGATTTGTTTGTTCATATATTAGCTCTGTTTAGATTTTCGGCTTGAGTAAATACCATATGCGATAGAAACAAAGCACAAGGTAATTAACACAATGTTGATTGTTCCAGAGGTAAAGTGCTGAAAAGAGCTACCCTTTGCATTACCAATCATATTTCCAAGAAGGAACTTTTCTTCCGTCATCGTTCCTAAAATCAAACCTAAAACGACTGGAACTGGGCTAAAACCAGCTTTACTTCCAAAGTACATTAAAGTACCTAGCGTAAACATAATGAGCACATCAGAGTAATCATTTTGAATGCTGTAGGTTCCAAAAACAGCAAGCAACAAAATGCCTGCAGCCATATAGTTATCTGGAACCTTCATAATCCATTTACTATGGCGACTCAAAAAGAGTCCAATAATGAGCATCAAAACTTGAGCAATGATGAGAGAGTCAATAAAGGTCCAAACCACTTCAGTGTTTTTAGTAAAGATATCATGGCCTGGAAAAATGCCATGAATTAGCAGACCGCCCAACAAGACAGCAGCCGTAGGACTCCCAGGAATACTGAGCGTTAAAAGTGGTATTAATGAAGGCCCAACCATTGAGTTATTAGCACTCTCAGCTGCAATAATCGCTTCAGGCTCTCCCTTTCCATAGTTCGCTCGGTTAGAGCTAATTTTTTTAGACTGGTCGTAGGCAACGATGCCTGCTATTTGACCGCCTGCTCCAGGAATAATTCCAATGATTGAACCAATCAAAGAGCCAACTGATAATGCCTTGACTTTGCTAGAAACAAGTCTAAATGATTGCATCAGGGTTGAGTCCCCCGTTGCTGAAAACACTTCATTCTTCTTGCCATAAAAATTCTCTAAAAGATTCCAGACTTGGGGCATCGCAAAAAGTCCAATAAGGCCAACAACAATATGAACACCGCCTTCCAAATGATCAGTAAATACGAAGCGCTCCATCGCACTGGTTGGGTGCTCACCAATGGTTGCAAGCATGAGTCCAAATAGACCTGACATCAAACCTTTGATAACGGACTTAGAGTCTAAGGTTGCTATTATTGTAATTCCCAAAATCGCAACCCAGAAGAGTTCAGTTGACATAAATTTGAGTGAAAGTGCTGCCAAGGGTGGAGTGAAGAAAATCAGAATTAGAACGCCAAATATACCGCCAACAAAGGAACTCATGAAACAGTAGTGAAGTGCATCTTTGGCTTTACCACTTTGTGCCATTTTGTGGCCATCCATTGCTGTTGCAATATTGGCTGGTGCACCGGGCACGTTGACAAGAATTGCACTAATAGCGCCGCCAGCAACTGTTGCGGTATACATAGCGCCAAGAAGTATCAAGCCACTTTCAGGCTTCATATGAAAAGTAAAAGGAATAAGGAGTGCGACTGACATCGTTGGGCTCAGCCCAGGAAGTGCCCCTAGTATTATCCCTGCAAATGTCCCGCCAACGAGAAGCGCGATATGATAAACGGTAAATACGTTATCAAAATAGTTTAAAAATTCCATTGTGACCCCTACTCACTAATATTAATTCATATATATGAATATAAAAACTCATGTATATGAGTAAAGCATGCTACACTTGCATTATTTAATTGTCAATAAATAAAATTTACCTATCAGAAAAAAATAAGTTACATTTTGATTAAGCACTTGCTAAATCAATACTTACTTAAACAAAATAATATTTAAAATAAATACCTAATAGTTAAATCCAAAAGATTTATGACACAAAAACTCTATCAAAAAGTAATCGACCTTATCAACAATCAAATTAATAGTGGTGAGCTTATTATTGGAGATTTAATTCCTTCAGAATCACAACTCTCAAAAAAGCTTAATGTGAGTATCGGAACCGTTAGAAAGGCTATTGATAAACTTGAAAATAGAAAAGTGCTCTATAGGCACCATGGTAAAGGCACCTATGTATCTGATCATGGTTTTGACAATAGTATCTTTAATTTCTTTAGCTATGGAAAACAAGACGGCTCTTCTATTCGTATATACAAAACAACACCCATTAGGCTCAAAGAGAAAGCTTCTGCGGAAATTGCTTTTCAACTAGGAATTAATCAAGGTGATGATGTTATATATCTTGAAAGACTTGGATACATTGATAAAAAAAGCCCAATCATTGTTGAAAAATCATGGTGGGTTGCTGAAGTTGTAGAAGGCCTTCAAGACCCTTCAGTTCATATACCAGATCTCTTGTATGCTGTCATCTTTAAACAGTTTAACACTCAAATCACTTCTTCTCAGGAGGTTCTAACAGCAGGTATTACGAACGCTGAGATTGCTGAAAAACTTCATATCAATAAGGGTGATCCTGTTGTAATCTTAAATAGACATTCTTACGCAAAAGGTAAAGGCTTAGTTGAATTTAGAATTACAACGGGAAGGGCTGATATGTTTAGCTACACAACCACCATCGGAAATCCTGACGCCTAGTTCATATTTATTTTGCCTTCGTTAATTGTAGAGGTTAAACTTAGTGAATATGAACACTCAATATAATCAAGAACGCGAAGATCTAGCCGCCGCTTTTAGGTGGACTGCAAGGCTGAATATGCATGAGGCAGTCGCCAATCATTTCAGTTTAGCGGTTAATGAGAGTGGGTCCAAGTTCCTTTTAAACCCAATTGGTATGCATTTTTCAGAGATTTGTGCGAGCGACTTAATTCTAATTGACGCGAATGACACAGAAACGATGTCACAGCATAATGCACCCGACCCAACCGCTTGGGCTATTCACAGCGCCCTACATCGTAACAATCCCCAAGCTAGATGCATTCTTCATGTCCATCCAAAATATGCCACCATCTTATCCTCTCTTGATGACAAAGAGATGAAGCCTATTGATCAAAATACAATGCGTTTCTATGAGAGGGTTTCAATAGACAGGGACTTTAGCGGAATGGGGCTAGGTAAAGAGGCAGAAAGATTGAGCACTCTTTTGGGGAATAACCCAGTTCTGCTAATGGGTAACCATGGCGTTTTGACTGCTGCTAAAACGGTAGCAAGTGCCTTTGATGAATTGTATTACTACGAGAGATCATGCCAAACTCTAATTGGAGCATACCAAACAGGCAAAAAACTTCATGTTGTAGGCCATAAAGTTGCTAAAAAGACTGCTCAGCAGTGGATAGATTATGACGCTTCTGAAATGCACTTTGAAGCCTTAAAGCGGATCCTAGATAAAGAAGAGCCAGATTACAAAAACTAAACTACCTAATAAAGGAGATATCATGCCAAAACTTGACACTGATTATGTAAGAGAACAATTCCCAGCTTTTAGTGACCCGCTAAGCTCTAAATGGTCGTTCTTTGAGAATGCAGGTGGTAGTTATGTCCCATCAAATGTGATTGAACGCTTAAATCACTTCATGACCTCTACTAAGGTTCAGCCTTACGCAGAGTTTGATACCTCAGCTATAGCCGGCGATAACATGGATAAGGCGACCAATTTTTTTGCTGAGATGATTAATGCTGATAATGATGAAATCATAATTGGTGGCTCAACCACAATGAACATGTATGTTCTCTCGAATGCTATGAAAAGCCTTTTAAAGCCAGGTGATGAAGTGATTGTTACTAACCAGGACCATGAAGCAAATGTAGGCGCCTGGAGAAGGCTTGCTGATCATGGAATGATAGTCAAGGAGTGGCAAATCAATAATGATACTGCTGAACTTGAAATAGATGACTTAAAAGCACTTTTATCTGAAAAAACAAAAATTGTTGCTGTTACTCACTGCTCAAATATTGTTGGATCTATCAACGACCTAAAATCGATTGCTGAGCTTGTCCATCAATACGATGCATACATTGTTGGAGATGGTGTCTCTTATGCTCCCCATGGATTCCCAGATGTAAAGAGCCTAGACGTTGATTTTTATGCTTTTAGTCTTTATAAGACGTATGGACCTCATTTAGGTCTTTTGTATGGAAAAAAAGAGATTCTTAATCAACTACCTAATCAAAATCATGAGTTTTTAGAGGGTGATGTGCCCTACACTCTTAATCCAGGTGGTCCAAATCATGAGGAGCTCTCATGCTTAGTTGGAGTTTATGAATACTTTATGAACCTCTTTGAGCACCACTACCCTGGTGAAAACCTTCCTATTAGAGAGAAAATTCATAAGGTAAATGAATTAATTGCAGAACATGAAAAGGAGATTGCAAATCCACTTCTTGATTACTTGAGTAATAGAAGTGACATAAGACTCATCGGCAAGAAAACAATCACTGACAAAGACAGAGCGCCAACAATTGCCTTTACCATGAAAAACAAGTCATCCAAAGATTTAAGTAGTGAGCTTGTAAAGCATGGGATTGCAACAAGGAATGATAATTTCTATGCCTGGAGATGTCTAATGTCCCTTGGCATAGATGTGGATGATGGTGTGGTAAGAACCAGCATGGTTCACTACAACACTCATGATGATGTCAGTAATCTAATTAAAGCTTTAAAACAGATTTAGAT
>OCVR010000601.1_pt1 | contig 29974 bp, 19 predicted proteins | sample 1539091 | NCBI WGS metagenome assembly OCVR01 (sample SAMEA3355530, study PRJEB22509) | marine metagenome | biome: marine; feature: coastal ocean; material: water | place: USA | collected 2010-08-07 | depth 16 m | reverse complement strand
TGGCATAAGGATACATTCCAGTAACTAAAGATGCCCTAGCCGGAGCACAAACAGGAGCTGGCGTGTAAGCATTATTGAAAACAATTCCTGTTTTAGCTAACTCGTCTATATTAGGTGTAATTGATCTTTGACTTCCATATGCACCTGTTTCTTCTAACTTATGCTGATCAGAGATTATGAAAACAACATTAGGTTGTTCATTTGAATTCTGTGCTTTTCCAAGTGCAACGTAAAGCGTTACTATAGCAAATAATAAATTGTGTTTTAACATAAAGGTATTTATTAATCAATGTTAGGATTGGCAGAAGATTCAATTAGTGGTATAGGCCAAGTGTAATCTTCTGGACCTCTAGCACCAGTTGAGTTTCCATATGTGACCCTACAATATTCATCATAAACGCCCATTCTGGTTAAATCGAAGAATCTATGACCTTCTGCGTATAACTCTACACCTCTTTCAGCTAATAAAGCTTCTCTAAAATCTTCCATGGACATGCCTGTACCATCAAACATATCAGCCATTTCTACTCGTGACCTTAAAATATTAAAATCATCATTTGCTAAAGCTGGATTTTGGTTGAGCTCAGCTAACGCTTCAGCACGTAATAAGTATACATCTGCTAATCTTATAACATGCCAATTTTGCTGACTTGTATATTCCGTAGTAGCATCGGTATCAATATATTTTGCAGTAAATACTCTAAACAAAGTGCCTGCTGATTCTCCTGTGGCTGTTATAGTTCTAAAATAGCCTGTTAAATTGGGAGTAAGCACATAGGTTCTTGTTTCGTCTTGATAAAAATCAATAATTGAATTACTAAATCTTGGATCAAATTTATTGATACTCCTATTAATAAATTGACCCTGTAATCTATTGGTCCCTCCAAATCCACCACCAGCTAGTCCAGAATTTCGAGGGCTAAAAAGATTTGATACTGCTGTACCTTGACCTGCAATTGCAGCACCTTGAATTTCAAAAAGCATTTCAGGATTATTACCATTGTTGGCATCAAATAATGTTTCATATTCACTTAAGCTTGAAACTAAGGAATAAGATGGTTCTTGTAAGGCAAAATTGGCTTGTTCTATAGCTTTTTCATAATAAAAATCAGGAGATTCAGTGAGTGTAAGATATATCGCATTTCCTTCTTGCCCTTCTTGAGCTGTCCGTAAAGATGATGCCATCTGTACATATATCTTTGCTAGCAAAGCATGAGCAGATGCCTTAGTCACTCTACCTACATTATTGGTACTGTTGTTTCTTGTTTCATTAAAACCCCAGCAGTTTTGCGAAGCAAATTCCAAATCTTCAATAATTGCATCATAGATATCCGATACTGGCGAGACAGGCAGTCCATCTTCACCTGGTTCTACAGGAGCAGTTCTTAAAGGAACTTCACCATAGCATCTTACCAAATTAAAGTAGTGTAGTGCTCTTAAAAATCGAGCTTCACCTAATATTCTCAATCGAAGTTCTTCATCCATTTCAGGAACACCAGGTACTCTGGCAATAACACTGTTTGCTTCTTTAATTGCTCTGTAAATAAATATCCAGGATTGTTCAATCATTGGATCTGCATTTGTAATAGTTCCAAACCTGAAATCACGGTGATTGAAACTGCTTTGTCCTTGATCTGATGCAGCAAACATATTAGATAAAAACTGTTGTCTGTAATAACCATTCCCTGTTTTAAGTTGGGCGTAAGCACCGGTTAAACCTGCCAATGCATCGGATTCATTTTCATAAAATGCATTAATATCTACTTGAGTTCGTGGTTCTTCTTCAAGGTAGTCCTCACAACTTGTACATACGATTAATGCAAAAAATATTAAACTAAAAATCTTTATTTTTTGAATATATATAGTTTTCATTTTTAATGTGTTTTTAATAATTGAAATTTACTCCAAAAGAGTAGGTTTGAACTCCAGGGTAACCGCCAAAATCTATACCTCTGCGCTGAGGGTCTTTATTAAATGTTGATACCTCTGGGTCAAAACCTGGATAATCAGTAATGGTTATGAGATTTTGAGCAGTCGCGTAAATTCTTAAAGACATGTTCTTTTTAAAGCTAAATGTATAACCTAAGTTGATATTTTTTAATCGAATAAAAGAACCATCATATACGTTTCTATCAGATGCAATAACTCTTGGGCCGTTAGACTCAACCATTGCGGCAGGATTTCCAACACCAGATGTATTACCCAATGCCGGATCAAAAATTACTTGGCCGTTAGCATCTACGTTTAGTGGTGCTTGCCAGGAATCGTTGAAAGCAGATTCAAGAACATTTCTAGAGTTTGTTAAACCTGTTATAGGCCATGAATCTACCCAGAAAAGGTCACCCCCCTTTTGAGCGGTAATGAGTGTACTTAAGTCCCAATTTTTATACTTAAAATTATTGGAAATAGCCACATTAAAATCTGGATTTGGATCGCCAATCTGCACATAATCATCAAAGTTGATGACCTGTTCAGGAAGCGGATTTCCGTTTTCATCTAAGTCAACAGAGTTATTTACATATCGTATTTCACCTGGTGCGGCAGTGGAAAGTCCAGTCGCATTGGCTTCTTCCCATGTTTCATAAACACCATCGGTTTGTGCGCCCCAAAAAATACCTAAAGGACTACCTACTTGAAATAATATAGGATTTTCTTGAGCAAAACCTACGTTAGGCCCAAGTTGAAAATCTAAATTAGAATTCAGGCTTTTAAGATTATTTCTGTTTAAGGTAAAATTAGTGCCGAAATTCCACTGAAATTCATCGGTATTAATGATGTTTGCAAGAAGGCCTATTTCTAAACCATAATTTTCCACCTCACCAAAATTATCTAGAATTCTTACAAATCCGTTAGAGGCTGGTAAAATTACATTTTGTAGTAAATCACTAGTTAATTTATAATAGGTGTCTACTGTCATTTTAATGTTGTCTTCTTTAAGGCCAAGATCTATACCGAAGTTAAACTGATCTGTTTTTTCCCAAGTTAAGTTAGGATTAGGTAAATTGGATTCGATAATACCTGTGGCAATTTGTCCATTGAAATTATATCTTATGGCTTCTCCTAAGGGTAAAGACTGAAAAGGTGGTATAGCATCGTTACCAACCCTACCATAAGAAAGCCTTAGTTTGAGGTTAGATATAGTATTGGAATTTCTTAAAAATGGTTCCTCAGAGGCGGCCCAAGCTAATGCTACTGATGGGAAAAAACTAGCCTTGTTTCCCTTTGATAACTTGGACGAGGCATCAACTCTGGCATTAACATCAACAAAATATCTTCTTTTATAGTTATAGCCAACTCTTACTATACCAGATGCCAGTTTGAAATCTATAAAATCAGATTCAGGTGGTAAAATGTCTGTTGCTGCACTTAGATCATTAAATGAAAATACATTAGTTCCAAATCCAAATGCTCTATTGAACATAGTTCTAATGCTTACATCTTCGACTGTACCGACAGCAACAGCATCTATTCTATGCTTTCCAAAGTTATTTCTATATCTAAAATTAACCTCTCCATATAATTTTCTATATTGCCTAGATGCTTGTGTTGCTTCACCATTATTTCTTCTACCTCTGGTAGTATTTGTTGGGTAGTAAATATCCCGATTATTTGTTTGAAGATTAAATGCGCCTCTTACGATTGCCGTTAACTTAGGCGTTATTTTACTTGAAACCGTAAGGTTTTGAATAAGATTATAGTTTTCCTTTAAATCAGTTACATCATTAGCTAAAGTAAATGGGTTAGAAACAAGATTATCTTCATTTAGGCCCGCATAAACGTCATCATCTTCCCCAGGCTCTAATAGATCAAAAATTGGTTGAAATTGAAGAGCTTGTGACGTAACACTTCTGTTTAATAGTAAAGTGCCATTTCCTGTAGAACCAGCATTTCCTTTATTATATGAAATGTTCGTTTTTGTGAAAATATCAATCTTATTATTGAATGCTTTTTTACGACCATTTATATTTAAAGTTAATCTTCTATTATTTGTATTTATAATTGCACCTTCTGTGTCTAGGATACCTAAACTTATAAGTAAATTGTTTGCCACATTTCCCCCTCTATATGACAGGTTATAAGCATTAGATATAGCTTGACGAAAGACGACATCTTGCCAATCGGTATTAACACCTGTTGATTCTGGATATGGTATGCTAAATCCACCTAATTGTGGATAATTTGTTGCTGTTAAGTCCTGAGTACCGTCAAAAGGATCACTATTGGTGGTAGGATTTGTAATATTAATATATAATTGGTTGAGGGCTCTTCTGTTCATGTAATTTTCAAAACCAGGACCATCTAATACATCAATTGTATTTGTAACATTTGTTATGAATACATCTGAGGTAAAATTAATGCTGCTTTTACCGTCTTCTTTTCCTCCAGTTTTTGTTGTGATAAGTACAACACCATTTGCGCCTCTTGCTCCATATACGGCTGTAGCTGCTGCATCTTTAAGGACTTCAACTTTTTCTATATCGTTGGGATTTAAAAAGCTTAACGAGTTTTGAGATGCACCTGAGTTAAAATTCCCCTGGGCATCTTGTACTGGATCTACTGGCAGACCATCTACAATATATAAGGGTTGTGTACCACCTAAAAAGGAATTGGTACCTCTAATTGAAATTGCAATACCACCTCCTGGTTCACCGTTTTCAGTAACAATAACACCAGCTATTTGGCCTTGTAATAATTGTTCTACGGATTGGGTTCTTTGTTTTTCTAGGGTTTCTGACTTAACCTGTGTAATAGCTCCAGAAACGTCTTTTTTATTTATATCAAAAAACCCTGCACTTATTGTTACTTCATCAAGAGCTGTGGCGTCTAGCTTCAGCGCTACATTTAATGTGGTAAAGGATGTTACTTTACGTTCTTGGGTTTTCATCCCGAGATATGAAAAAACAAGAACATCACCGCTATTAGCAGTGAGTTGGTAATTACCGTCGAAATCAGTAGACGTACCTTTAGTTGTGCCCTTAATGAGAACTGAAACAGCTGGTAAGGGTTGTTTTGTTTCTTCATCAATTACCATTCCTTTAATTGTAATTTGTTGTGACATTACAGTTAATGGTAATATGAGAAGAAATATTGTTAATAGTCTCATGAGATTAATTTGTTTGATTTAGTTAATTGATAATTAGTTTTTTAGTAATATTTAGTTTTTCATTCACCTTTATGTTAAATAGATAAGTGCCTTTATCTATTTGCCCTAATTTCATTCTTGAGTCTGGTAAATAATTGAATTGCTTTAAGACTCTACCATTTAAATCAATAAGGGTTATGACTGCATTATCATTTAAATTTGATATTTCAATAGTGTCGTAAGCAGGATTTGGAAAAAGTTTAATTGAATTTTCAACAAGTAGTTCATCATCTGATAAAGTATTCATCCATTGCTCCATTAAAAAATTGGCGGCGTGACCCCAAGAACCATCTGGTTCTAGCATCCATTTACCATCCATCCATTCATATAGGAATGACGTTTCGTATTGAACACCTTTTTCCCATTCAAAGCCATCAGGTCCTCCTTGCTGACCAGAGCAATACAAATTCCATAAATAGAAATTCGGTATATCAAGCCCTAATGCCACCCCGATATACCTGCCATAACGATTTTCTATGACCGATTGTGTGTTATTAACATTATATGGTGGATTTTCATTAATTGCGAACTCGCCAATTTGAACTGGGAAACTAAATGGTATTGCGCCAGTTTCTGTTGTGAAATATCTTGCTATTTGTAAACCTCTCCACATTGCATGACCATGAGGATTCGCACTATTGCTCCATGAAGCATCATAAGCAGACCACGAAGAAAGATCAATTCTAGCCTTTGATACAACATCGGCGATTACGCAAGGAGTATTGCTATCCATCATAGTTTTTCGTGTATTGTTATCATTCCACCATAATTTATTAAACTCTATGCCATGATAAACTTTAGCGACTGCATCGGGGAATTCGTTTCTTGCCCTTTCTGTACCTCTTTGCCTTGCTCTAAACAAACGAGCCATCCCTTCAATATCCCAGTCTAAATTATCTGGAATGAGTGATGGATTCTGCTCCCACAATACACCTTGACCTCGTAGCATCCAATCACCTTCCCAATTTTGGTAAACAAAAGTTTTATCCATTGATCCATAAGTTTGAAGAAGGTGTCTTGTTAAATCGTAAAACTGTTGCTCCTCATTCATATAACTATCATGTAAGAAATCGGGACCTTCCTTCCAATCCCCCTTATTTTTTGTTGTTGTCCAAAAAGTATGCGTTTTAATATGAGTTCTTTGGAATAAGGAATCAACAAATTCGTGTTGAGCAACTTGCTCTATAGTTTGGAAATTTGGCCAAGTGTGATTGAATGGGTAGGCACTGAACATTTTACCATTAATGGCAGTTAAAGTTGTTTTAATAGAAGTGGCGCCAAAATTTTGGTAATAATCAAGTCCTTCAAGCAAATAGGGTCTGTTGGTAAAATTGTACCATCCTGCAATATGGCTAGCCCCAAAAATATTTTGAATTTGACTAACATCTACTCCAAGGTTTGGGTCATTTGCATCAATGGCAGACGTAATTTGCGCTTTAGTCGGTAACGTACTTGAATAATGTGCCCTTAATTCACCATTATTAGTAAAATTAAAATTAGGATTGCTTTGAATCAGGTTATCAAAATCAACACCCTCTCCTAATCTAAAAAGACCGCCTGTACTTATATTTAAATTAAAACCAGCTGCTTCACTTATTACATTTAAATCGCCTTCATTGATTGACTGCACATATAAACTCCCCTTATCTGCTATTGTTAAAGAAGATGAATCTCCTGACGTTGTATTTTTTGTAAACAGACTTACATTATTGGCAATTACGACACCTTCGATTGTCAAGTCTGCTTTAGCCGTTGGTGAACTCCATTGGTAAGTACTACCTGTAAGACCAAGGTTCTGCTTAATATTAATATAGGAATAATGTTTAATGGTTACATTAACCCTATTATTAGATTTAATAGCAAAACTATCATCTATAATCATATTGTATAGGTCTATAACGAGATTTCTTTCTCCAGAAGAACTTGAAATGTTTAAGGACTTGGGATTAAAAAAACCTGAGCCCGATACATATGTTGTTTCTTCATTTAGATTTAAGTATATACGACTGTTATAATCATATATCAGTCCATCTCCAGCACCCGAGGGCTGGTTTCTACCAGCAGAAAAAGTACCATTACATAAAATACTACCATTTATACGCAAGTCTTTTGCAAAATTGGGCGTGTTATGTCCCATTTGCAACACACCTCCCTGTTTTACTCTTAAATTGTTGCATAAATCCACAACCTGACCAGATGTCGTTCCTTGTACATCGATGTATATGGTATGATTCCCTTCAATACTAACATCGGTGGTTGCTGTTGGAACCACCCCATTACTCCAAATACTGGGATTACTCCAATTCCCACTTGAAACCGAACTAACTGCATTTGAGAAATCAATTTGTTGATCACTAACTAATGGCAATTGCGCGTAGGTGCTCGATAGTGTTATGCAGATGAAAAGCACCGTAAGAGTTAATTTTATTTTAGTAATCTTTTTCATCTTTTTCATCTTTTTCTTTCTTTTTTATGCAATTTTAATTTCTCTTACAAAATATCCAATACTTCAAGTGCCTTGTTTTTAAACTCTTCATTGGAGGGGTATTTATTATTGCTTGTTTTATAGGTTTCTATATAGGTATTCATTTCCTTATAATAGTTTTGGTGCAAATAGTACAATGGCCTTTTTTTCCCTTGTTCATTTATCAAAGACATTTGCTTAGAGTTTCCATTTTTATCATACTCATTATTGTACATCTGCCAATGAAGTGCGAAAGGAACATTTAATTCTAAAGCAATCTGCATAATCTCTTTAGTTTCATCAAATTGCTTTTGAAATGTTTTTGGTTTTTTACTATTAGCATGGTAACCATATTCTCCAAGAAATACCCGTCGCTTAAATGGAAGTTCTTTTTTAGGCTTTAATTGTTTTTCTATAAAAGCAAACACTTCTTCTAAAGCCATTTTCTTCTCCTGAAAGGTTTTGTTTTTAATGGCTTCATAACTAGAATAAGAAACAAAATCCACATCTACTTTTGGCAATATATCTTTAGAAATACAAGTTTCCCCTTGCATGCCTTTTAATGCTAAATTTACTTCTATATAGTGATATATAGAAACGTTTGTATGCTTAACTTTTCTTTTAGCATCATCAATAGCTTTTTGCCTAATTTGAAACCATTTAGTCATGTTCTTAACATCCTTTTTTGGAGGAGTCATTTTTCTATTATAACCAGGATGTAATAACCAATCGCCTTCCCAATTCCCAATCATAAAGGTTTTACCAGAGTTGTTGTACTCCTTTAAAATATAAGAGGCAAACTCGAACATTTCGTTATAGAGTTTTTTCTCTTCTGTTCTATTAATTCCTTTCTTCCACTTTACATCTGTTAATGTATGTACCCAAGCAAAAATGTATTTGAAATACATATCAAAAACTTGTTTGTAATCTGGTATCGATTGAAACAATTCTAAAGTACTAGTTGCTTTACTTTTTCCAAATCCATAAGATTTAGGTGATTTTGGACCTAAAGAGATTTTAAGAATATTAGAACCCATGCCTCTAATATGTTTAGCTTGTTCTATCAATTTAGACTCATTTGAAAATTGATATTTTCCGCCAATTCCTTGGGTGCCTAAAACAAAATTATAATCTTCTAAAGCAAAAGTTTCATCAAAAGAAACTTCTTGAGCAGATAAAAATGCCGATGCAAGAAACAATAAGGATAGAAATAGGCTTTTAATTTTCATAGAAACTATTTTATGGGTTCAAACTTTTAAATTCCAGTGCTTTTTTTCTAAATACATCAAAAGAGGGTAATTCTTCATTTGTTTTTAAATACTCTTTTAAATACTGCTTAGACTCATTATAAAAATTGTGATGCGTATGCCAAATTGGTTGTTTTTTCCCTTCATCATCAATCAACCAATACCCAACTTGTTCTCCTGTTTCCTTTTTAATTTCATTGTTATACATTTCCCAATATAGGATAAATGGTGTTCCCCATTCTAAAGCAGTTTTTATGGTCCAAATTGATCTTAGATTTTGCATTTCATCGTTATACCGTATACTTGGACTTCCATATTCACCTATCCAAACACGTTTTCCAGCTGGCAATCCTTTTTTATAAGTTAATTGTGACTCCAAATAATCTAGTGCTTTTTTAAGATTTTTATTTAAAGCTGCTTCATTTTTATATGGGTTGGTAGCATCATAAGAAGAGTAAGAGACATAGTCTGGATTTACTACATTAACAATACTGTTTGCCACAACCTTTGAATCGGGCTCATTTAAAGCTTTGCTTACCAAATTGACTTCAATGTAATGGTATACTTCTACATTCTTATAATTATTATCTCTTTTGGCATCATCAATAGCTTTCTGTCTAGTTTTTGCCCATCGTGTCATTCCTTTAAGCGTTTTTGGATTCACTGGCTTTGTTCTATCATAATCAGATCTTAAATGCCAATCACCTTCCCAATTCCCTAAATAAAACACCTTACCACTCCCATTATATGTCTTTAGGAGGTGTGAGGTAAAATCGTACACTTCTTTATAAAGATCATCTTCATATTTTTTAGAATAACCGTTAATGAACTTAATTTGTGCCGTATCATCTTTCTCTCCTTCAGGTTCTGGAGTATATTGTGAAAATCCATAAATCCAGATATGGTAATATTTAAAATCCATATCTAAAACTTCTTTTACAGATGGTTCTAGTGTAGCTAATTTTGTTAAAGAAGTAATTGCAACATTTTTAGGCAAACCATAATTTTCTGTACAATATCTTGGGTGCATAGAAAATTTTAGGAGATTAGAACCCATATTTTTTATTTCCCGTGCGGTTTCAACCAACATAGATTCATCTGTAAACTTATATTTTGATCCTACTGTTTGAGTGCCTATTGCAAAATTGTAAGTTGCAACACCATTTTCATTTATTTCATTTTGATCGATCTTGCTATTTTTAAAGGCACTTATGGAAAAGTAAATTAGACTTACTATTACAACAAGTATTGGTAAGTATAATGCTTTTGTTTTTTTCATTTGTATTCAGGTTAATTTAATTACTGCAAATTCCAAAAAAATGAAATAAAATAGGTAGAAAAGCAATTCAGCTAGGTTTAAATAGTAGTCAAATACAGGATTTGCTTTTGTTTCTCATGAAATACAAACTTCTTTAGGCATCACTTAACCCTGAAAATTACAAAAGGCTAACACTTAATAATTATTAACAGATTTTAAACTTAATTGAATTATTTTTCCACATATTGACAATTTAGATGTATTAGTTTTACTTTCTAAACAGTTTAGTTATGAAATTAAAAATAATTTTAGCTTGTCTTATTGCAATCCAAATTGCATCGTGTCAAACAAATGATGAAACAGAAATTTCTAATAACAATGATGACATTAATTCTACAGAAATTGTCCAGCTTGTTACAGTGAGTGACAATTTAGATTTAGCAAATCTTCCAACAAACTCAAACTATATTAAAGAACAAAGTTTAAAAGGTGAAAACGCTTCTCCCTATGGATACATATTAAGAAGACCTAAAGAATTTGGACAAGATGGACTAAAGTATCCCATTTTAATTTATTTGCATGGTAGTGGAAGTAAAGGCAATAGTGCAATAAACCCAGAAGACATTAACAAAGTAGACCGAAATGGACCTATTAGATCAATTAAACAAGGTATTTGGAATCCTTTTGTAGCAATGCCTGTTTTTGCTCCACAATCTGGAGTTAATTGGAATCCAGATCATGTACATTCGTTTATAGAATATATTATTAATACATACCCAAACTCAATAAATACTGATAGAATTTACATTTCTGGATTTAGTATGGGAGCTGCTGGTGCTTGGACATTTCTGGATGCATTTGGTTATGAAAACTGCTTGATTGCTGCTGCTGTAACAATGGCTGGAGCTAAAGAAGAGGTAGAAGTTGAATTCTTAAAGCTAATGCCTTTTTGGGCTTTTCATGGTAAATTAGATGGCGCTGTTCCAGTAAGCAAAAGTATAAATTTAGTAGACTCCTTTAGATCTTTATATCCATCTCAGGAACATCAAAGGTTAACAATCTTTACACAGGAGGATTTTGACGGTCAATATCACCGAATTGATGATGGTGTTTATGATCGTACATCATGGGATAAAAGCCAAACTGGAGATGAATTTAATGTCGATGTTGTTAATTGGATGTTACAATTCAAAAGGAATGATTAATTCTTTTCACTTTCAGTAACAATTAATGTTCTTCTATAAACTCCTTAGGTGTTTTCCCATAGTGTTTTTTAAAGAGTGTGCTAAAATATTTTGGGTCATGAAATCCAGATTCGTAAGCAATATCTGAAATTCTACTATGAATTTTCTTTTTCATTAGCTCTTCTGCGTGACCTAATTTAATTTTTACAATTAAATCTGATGGAGACATATGGACTAATCCTTTTAGCTTTCTAAATAGGTTAGACCTACTTAAACCCATTATTTCACTTAATGTGTCAATAGAAAAATCCTTTGCTGTTAAATTTTCTTTAATAACATTAATAACATCAGACAAGAAACTCTCATCTGGTGTAAGTTGTTTTTTAACTTTTTTATCATCTAGCAAGCGAGCTACATTTTCTCTGGATCTGATTAAATTATTAATCGTAGCAGTAAGTATAGATACGTTAAATGGTTTTTCTACATAGGCATCAGCTCCAGTTTCCAATCCTTTAATTTTATCATCGATATCTGCTAATGCAGTTAGCATGACAATAGGAATATGGCTTGTTTTAAAATTAGTTTTAAGCAATTTACATAACTCTTTACCGTCCATTTCTGGCATCATAACATCTGTAATTATTAAATCTGGATTTTTCGAAAGGGCTAACAACAACCCTTCTTTTCCATTTGAAGCTTCAATAACAGTGTAATTTTTAACCAGTTCATTTTTAACAGCTGTACTTAATTCTTCATTATCTTCTACTAAAAGGATGAGCTTGTTTTTAGTAATCAATTTGTCAACATTTGTTTTTGCCTCATCATGATTGTTTTCATCTACAATATGCTCGTTACTGTAGTGTTCTGTGCCACTAGGTAATACAATAGTAAACTTAGAACCAATGTTTTCTTTACTCTCTAACAGTATTTTACCGCCGTGTAGTTCTACTATCTTTTTTGACAACAATAAGCCAATACCTGTACCTGGAATGCCTTTGTTAGACACGTTTGTGCCTCTGGTAAAGCGTTTAAATATTAGTTCCTGTTGTTTTTCCGGTATACCAACACCATTGTCTATAAACTCAATTTTTAAATAACTATCATCTAAATACGCTTTAACTTTTATTTCTCCACCTTCAATACTATACTTTACTGCATTTGACACTAAGTTATAGAATATTCGATTCATTTTAGCTTTATCAAACCAAACAGGAATATGCTTGACTTCTAATTTTACATCCAAAGATTTTTCCTGTAGTATTGGTGTAAAATCGTTAACTATTTTTGCCAAACAATCTTTTAAATCTACTTTACTTACAGATAGCTTTAATTGATTTCTATCAATTTTTTGAAAATCTAAAAGTTGGGTGACATACTCGTTAAGGTTCTGTGTATTTCTTTGTATAAGTTCAATTGATTTTTCTGTGTCTTCTTGATTAGTAAGTTGTTTTACAAGCAACTGAATAAGTGATACTGGTGTTCTAATATCATGTGCTACTTCAACAAAAAACTTAATTCTATTTTCATCAAATCTCTTTTGAATATTAGCTCTGGAAATTCTAAAAATTAAATAAACAATAAGAAGAAAAAGCAATATATAAAAACCAAAAGCCCATAAGGTTTTCCAAAATGGTTTCTTTACAACTATTTCTAAGGTATAATCCTTTTCTCCTTTAACACCATCTGCATTAAATCCTTTTACATATAACTGATAGTTTCCTGGTTCTAGGTTAGAATAGTAAACCTTTTCATTACCAAAATTGACTTGATAATCATTATCAAAACCATTTAATTTATATTGGAAGACATTCCTTTTTGAACCGTGAAATTTAATGGTTTCATAATTAAAAGAAATGGTGTTTTGGTCATAATTTAATACAAGTTTTTTTGTGTAATTGATGTTTTTTGAAAGCGTTAAACTATCTGGCTCTTTACCATTAACTTGAAAGTTTGAAATAAATATATCTGAGATTGGTTTGTCTTTAATTAATTCAATCGGATTAAAAATAACAGCTCCTTTTGCTCCTCCAAAAGCTATTCTCCCATCTTTAAACTTGGCAGATGCACCAAGACCAAATTCATCTATTAATAACCCATCTTGCGCGTCATACTTTCTAAATAGACGCTCTTTTATATTATACCTCCAAAGTCCAGAAATTGAAGCAAGATAGAGGTTTTGCATATTGTCTTTTTTTATCGAAAAGACTGTTCCAATTCTTTTGGTAGCACTATCTCCTAAATTCTCTAATTGTTCTGTACTAAGGTTGTATTTGTACAACCCATTTTTACTTCCTATCCAAATACAGTTGTTTAAATAGTCTAAATTTAAATCATAGACTTCGTTAAAGGAATTAAAAATGGATTCTTCAATTTTTCGGACACTAGCATTACGTGTATTAAGTTCAAAAAAACCTAAGTCGGTTCCAACATAATTTATATTATCAAAACCTTCTATTAAAGACCTGACTAACCCAACAGAGTAAGTGTTTACTAATGTGCTGTTTTTAAAATGTGTTAAGGGAGCATCACTACCACCTATCCATAAATCATCATTATATACAGCAATTCTAAAAATAAATTTTGAAGGTTTTTTAGATGCCAGTTCTAAACTTGAAACTTTACCATTACTTTGATTTATAGCCAATACGCCTTCTCCATAAGTACCTAGGATTAATTTGTTTTTATATTCATTAACAGTTAAAACGGCTGTGTTAAACAATTTAGGATCTTTATTGTAGTTCGTCCAGTTGTTATTCTTATCGTATTTGCTTAAACCGTTTTCTGTACCAAACCATACCTCTCCAGATTCAGACTCATATATAGATCTAATGTTGTTGTTTTGAATGCTATTGGTTACATTTCGTACATGCTGTATGTTAGTAAATATATTTTCTTTATCATTAACAATATTTATTCCACCCTCTCTAACGCCTAACCAGTAAGCATTAGAATCATCAACAAAAATTTCATAGATACTATTCTGGCTAATGGAGTTCTGATTGTCTGCACTGTGGCTAAATGAGTTTACAATTTCATAATTATCATTTAATACAAACAGACCTAATCTATCTATGGCTATTAGGGCATTTTTATTCTTATCAAAATCAATTTTACGTATTGCATAGGTTTTGTTTGCTATTTGGCTTATTGGAATATTTTCAATTTCATTTTTATCAATAATAAATAATCCACCTACTTCTGTTCCAACCCAAATTCTCCCTTTATCATCAAAAGCAACATCTATAATATCTTGTTCGGGTAAATATTTTTTTATTAGAGTTAAGCTTTTGGATTCTACTTCATATTCAAACAAACAAACTCCTTTTGACGTAGCAGAATACACTTGGTTGTTATAGAATTTTACTCTTCTATTATTAATAAATTTTTTGAGTTGAATATCTGTTGCCTGATGCGTCTTTAAATCGTAAATAATAAATCCTTCAGAAAGCCCAATAAGTAACCCGGATTCGTTTAGACTTGTTATGGATAAAAAACGATTCTTTGAATTTGTATAAAGTTCTTCAAAACGGTCATAATCATAATTATATTTAATTAGAGAACCACTAGTACTTATTGCATAAATATTACCCTGAACGTTAAGGATTTCAACAATTTCCTTACCTTTTATTTTGTTGCTATCATCTAGGTCGTAATTTTTAAACTCTACTCCAGAATATCTGTTGATTCCTTGGTCTGTACCAATCCACATATAGCCCAAGCTATCACGTTCAAAAGCATTGATTGTTCCGTTAATTAGACCCTCTTTACTATCCAAATGGATTATTTGCTGACTGTAAAGTACCGTATTAAAGAATACGAACAACAAACAAAAGAAAATCACTTGTTTTTTCATATACTAAAAATACTATTTTTTAAACTATTCACAACCGTATTTATTAGAAGCTGAGTGTTAAAAAAAGAGCTTTATTTAGTGTTCATTTTTTAAGAACTTCTTTATAAGTAAATCTTACAATAAGTATTTATAAGAAACTTTTTCTCCTTTCCAATTTGTGTCTTCCAACCAATCTTGCAAGGCAGTTTCTATTTCTAGAATTTGATTTTTGTATGATTTATTATTAATAATATTCTTTGTTTCATTTGGATCATTTTTAAGATCATAAAAGAAGCTATCACCATCATGGTAGATAATTAATTTGTATTGCTCATTACGAACCATAAAAGACCCTTTTGAATCTTCTAAAATCTCGCGACTACCATTAGAATTTGGTTTTATTCGCTCACAGAATGAATATTTAGGAGCCAGTGACATATCCTTTTCTCCGGTTAGGAAAGGTATTAAATCTACTCCTGCCACATCTTGTTCAAATTTGGTTTTTGTTACAGATAAAATGGTAGACTTCATATCTACAAGGCTGACTGGAATACTTGAAACTGCAGGTTTTAATAAGTCTGGGTAACGAATTATGAAAGGGATAGCCGCCTGTTCTTCGTAAAACGATTCATTCACCTTCCATACCATACCGTGACCTCCCATCATGTCTCCGTGATCTGAAGTGAAGATTATAAGAGTTTCATCCAAAACACCTTGATTTTCCAGTTCTTCTAATATCTTACCTACCCTATCATCCAAATATTTTACAGCACCATAATAGATTCGCATAAACTCTTTAAGTCCTTCGTCTCCATACCCTTTCACCATTCTTCTCGACCATGAATTATCAAATTTTTTATCCGGAATTCGTGTCGAAGGCATGTTTAAAGAATCTGGATTAAATAAGTCATAGTAAGGATCCGGAACAAAATTCGGATCGTGTGGCCAGATGAAAGAGGTGGTAATCATAAATGGATCTTCATTTGATACTGCCCTTCTAATTCTATCAACCGTTAGATTCGCTAATTTATCATCTATCCAATCCTCTTGATTTAACCTCAGTCTTCCCATCTTAATTGGGAAATCCCTATGTACATGATCCGCCCATAAATCCTCAAGATAGTCTCGCTTTTCTTTCATATAAGGGCTAACTTCTACAGGCCAAAACTGATTGTAAAAATTCATCCAATCCTGCCCATCATCTTTAAAAACAGTAAGTCCCTTTTCTTCCATTTCTTTTTTGTACTGATAGCCATAGTCGTACTGATCGGTATAGTACGGTAAATAGTTTAGAGAATCACTCTCAATATGCCACTTCCCAAATTGATGGGTTTTATACCCTTCATTATTCAATAATTTACCTGTTGTCTCATCCTTAATAGTGATTCCTTCTTTTTGCTTGAATCCCAAATTATGTACTACTCCATGCTGATGTGGATAAAGTCCGGTTACAATTGAGGCACGAGATGGTGAACAAAATGGAGTAGTGCTATAGGCATTAGTTAATCGAACTCCCTCACTTGCAATACGGTCAATATTGGGTGTTGAAACAGGTCCACCATAACAACTAAGTGCTTTAGCATTTAGCTGATCACACATAATTACTAATACATTAGGTTTGTCTTGTTGTTTATTAACTGTTTGCCCTTGTAAGGCTGATATAAACAATAAATACAATAGAAATAGAAAATAATTTGACTTCATAGTTTTTTTATTATTCAAAGTGATTTAAATCACAGCAAAAAAGAAAAATGCTTAATGTTTCTCGTTAGGTGCTTTTGAATTTTTCTTTTTCTTTGGCATTTGAGTTCTTAACCACCAATCTCTATCCGTGTTATACTTATATTTCACCTTTAACTTATCTAATTCTTGTCTTAACTGCTTCTCAACTGAATCGTAGTTTGCATCATTAATTAAATTATGCATTTCTCCTGGATCATTTTCTAAATCATACAATTCATCAATGTCATTATCTAAAAAAGCATCTACCAATTTATACTTGTTAGATTTTATTGCAAGCATGTCTGGTCCTGCATAAGGATACGCATCATCTACATAGTATTCAAACATAAATGATTGACGCCAATCATCATTTTCCTTGTTTTCATCTAACAAATTTAACATTGATTCCCCTTGCATATAATCAGGAGTTTCTACTCCAGCCAATTCTAAAATTGTAGGTGCTAAATCTATGTTTAAAGCATTTTCATTAATAACAGTACCAGCTTTAATCTTCTCTGGATATCTAATCAGCATAGGTATTTTCATTGAACTTTCATAAGCTATTCGTTTATCCCAATAACCATGTTCTCCCATAAAATAACCATTATCACTACTGTAAATAATTACCGTATTATCTAATTCTCCTAATTCTTCTAAAGTTGCTAAAACTTCACCCAGAGATTCATCTACAGCCAATAATGTTTCTAATAGACTCTTAAATTTATAGCCTTTAATTGGCCAAGGTTTTGGCGCTATAGTATCTGAATTCACATACTGTTTCCATTTAGAATCCCAAGCTTTAATTCTTTGCCACTCTGGTTTTCCAGCAAAATTTTCTAAATGAGTATCATAAGGTGGTGTTGGCAGAATATCATTCTTGTATATCTTGTTATGTCTTGGTGCAGGTGAATGATCTTCGTGAACCGCCTTATGCCAAAGGTTTAGACTGAAAGGTTTATTTGGATCTCGTTTTTCTTTTAACCATTTAATAGCTTTTTCAGTTAATATATCAGTCATATACCCTTTTTCTTGGTATTCTTTTCCGTTATCATTAACCTGTGGATCAAAATACTCTCCCTGCCCAATAAAACTGAACCAATAATCAAATCCAGGTCTTATGTGCTTTTCATTTCTGTAATGGGCCATATGAATTTTGCCCACATGCGCTGTCTGGTAACCACTTTTTTGCAAATGTTCATTGTAAGGCTGATAGCTCCTCCAATCAGGATCTACATGTTTGTTGTTTTGGTTTACACCATGAATATGTGGATATGTACCTGTTAAAAAACTTGCTCTAGATGGCGAACAGATAGATTGGGTAACGTAATAGTTTTCAAAAATTGCCCCTTCATCTTGTAAACGCTGCATGTTTGGTGTCTTTAAGAACGGATATCTTCCGCTAGACTCCAAAGCATCAAAAGGTTGATCATCTACCAAAATAAATAAAAAGTTAGGCTTTTTAGCTGTTTCTTGTTGAGCACAAGAAAAGAAGGTACTTGTAGCAACAAATAATAAAAGTATTGTTTTATAGGTGTTTAAAATTTTCATAATCTATTTTTTACCAAAATGCAATTAATATGATGACACAAAAAGCAATAAGTAAGTAAGACCAAAATCTATAGCTTTTATAGACTGCTTGTTGCTTTAAATAAATAGTTTCTCTTTTAAATTCTTCTAAAGAGAAGGTTAGGTTTTCAGTCTTCTCAAGTGGTGGTTTTTTAGTCGCTAAACTCACTACTACCATAACCAATATACTCCAAACAAAATAATATGGTACTGTTAGTAAAAAGTGTATGTCACCAAAAATTGAGTGTCCGTTATTTACTGTAAAAATAATATTGGCTATTCCCAGTAAAATTCCTGCAATTAAACCAGAGAATGCACCTGTTGCATTAGTTCTTTTCCAAAAAATACCCAAAATAAATGCTGCTACGATTGGTGGTGCCATAATAGATAACATCTCTTGATAATATTTTAATAGTGTTCCAAATTGTTTTCCAATTTGTGGCGCCCACATTACAGCAATGATTAATACTGTTATAGAAGCCGTTTTTCCAACTCTTACTTTTTGTTTTGATGTACTTTCTGGTTTTATTTTATTATAAAAATCCATCGTGAAAAGTGTTGCCACTGAATTTAACAACCCACTTAACGAAGATGTTAATGCAGCTACCATAGCAGCTATCATAAACCCAATAAGCACATTGGGTAATAATTCCATAATTAGGTTTGGATAAACCATATCGGGCTTTGGCAAATCTGGGAAAAATTTAATTGCCATTACCCCAGGAATTATGATTAAAAACAATGTTAACATTGTTAAAAAGCCTACCAGTAATACACCTTTTCGTCCTTCATCAATAGATTTTGCAGTAAGTACACGTTGTACTAATTGTTGGTTGTTACCCCAGAAGAACATACCAAGAATTGGAATTCCAACAATCATTCCTAGCCAAGGTACAGATGAATCATCATTTGGTCTCACTAGCTTCATTAAAACATCTCCTTCAGTTAGTAATTCTTTCACATACTCTGCACCACCATTGTAGGTAGCATAGAAAGTTAGAATGACAGATCCAACCAAAAGAAAAATCCCTTGCATTAAGTCTACTCTAATAGCAGCAGATAGACCTCCTGGTATTGTATAAGCAGCTACAACAATTGCAAAAATGATAGATAGTGTTAAAATTGAAACTTCAGGAAAAACAATTTTCATTACCATAGCTGCTGCATATAAGGATCCTGCTGCATCTAAAAAAATATTAACTATTATAGTTATTGCTGAAAAATAATATCTTGAGGCAACGTTAAACCTTTTTTCAAGAAACTCTGGAATGGTAAATATTTTTGATTTTATATAAAATGGCAAAATAAACCATGCAAAAAACACCATTACTATAACGGAAACAGAGTTGTAATTAAAAACTGCAATTCCTGTACTGTAGGCATCACCTGCCTGCCCAATCAAAGTAGAACTAGATATACTTGCTGCAAAAAGAGAAAATCCAATAACAGGCCAAGTTATTCCTCTACCCGCTAAAAAATAGGATTTTTCATCTTTACTTTTACTGTATTTAACTCCTAAATAGACAATAAAAAGAAAATAGAGTAAAATAATTACAATGTCTGCCCAAGAAAGGCCGTTAACCCAACTTGGGCCATCAGTGATAAAGTTGGTATATTGCATCTGGATTAGTTTTGATTTTGCTCAGGGCTTAAGGTGAACTCAATAAGTTCATTTACATCGCAGGTTGCTACGCCTATATATTTATCTGCACCACCGTAATACACATATAGAGTATCGTCTATAATCATATTACCTGTGGGAAAGACACATCCTTTATAATACCCCTCAATTTCATAGTCAAACTCTGGCTCCATGATAAAATCTTTCGTTCTTCCAAGAACTTTTGTTGGATTTTCAAGATCAAGTATAACAGCTCCAACTCTATAATAACCTAGACCTCCATTTTCAACTCCATGATATAATACTAGCCAACCTTTATCAGTTCTTAAAGGCGGTGTACTTCCTCCAACTTTTTCTTCCCAACCACCATCTATTCCATCAATTAGCATCGTACTAGGCTCATTCCATACCAACATATCATCGCTAAAACGAATCCAGACTGCAGGATTACTTACTCCATACTCTTCCCCAATCCACTCTTTTGGCCTATGTAACATGGCATATTTTCCATTAATTTTCTCTGGAAACAAAATGACATCCCTATCATCTAAATCAGAATCAGTTATGCGCCCAAGTTTTATCCATTCTTTAAAATCTTTTGTCATTGCTAAAGCAGAGTTCGCCATGTTATTTTTTATAAAATGAGGAGCATGAGTACCATGATCTGATGTTAATACCTCATCGTGAGCAAATTTCCAGTATTGCCCGGGCGGGAAGGGTCTAAATGCATAGGTTACATAATAGTAATCGTCAAATTTAATGATACGTGCATCTTCAATACATCCCATATCTGGACCTTCTTCACTTGGACCTAAAACAGGCTCATTGGAAGTGCGTTCAAAATTATAACCGTCTTCACTTAATGCTAAACCAAATCTGATTATATGTTCTTTATCATCTCCTGCAGCTCTGTAAAGCATATAAAATTTACCGTTGTCGTAATAAACACCAGGGTTACATACAACAAGATTTTCCCAATCATTACTGGAATGTGGAGTTAGAATAGGGTTTCCTTCGAATTTGATTAATTTCATTTATTAAAGTATTTGATAAGTAATATTGATTAGTAGATACAATAATAAATTTATGTCTTAAATAGTAGGTTTTGAAATCGGTCATATTGTTAGAATATATGATCAAGTCAAATAACACCACCATTTCCAATCAATTTCAAAGAATTGCAGCTATCTAAAAAAACATAGAATTGAACGGAATAAAAACTTAATTGCTCAAAAAGTAAACTTTAATAACTTGTTTGAAATGTATTTTTGTTACAAGTACTTTCATTATGAAACACATTTTTAGATTTTGTCTTGTTTTATTTGTTTTAAATTCATTTGGTCAAAATGAATTAGAACAAAACAAGAGGCCAAATGTAATTTTCATCCTATCGGATGACCATGCTACAAATGCCATCACGGCATATAGTAATAGGTTTAAAGAAATCTCACCAACACCAAATATTGATAGAATTGCAAAAGAAGGCGCGATTTTAACAAACACGTTCAGTACGAATGCAATTTGTGGCCCAAGCAGAGCTTCAATTATTACAGGTAAGTACAGTCATGAAAACGGATATTACAAAAATTACAAAGGAGGTTATTTCAATGGTGATCAATGGACGTACCCAAAGGAATTACAGAAAAATGGTTATAAAACCGCACTTATAGGGAAGTGGCATCTTGCATCAGAACCTCAGGGATTCGATTATTATAAATATCATATTGATCATGGAGAACAAGGGGTTTATTGGAATCCAACCTATAGTGTTAATGGTACGAAGGTTAAAGAAAAGGGTTATGCAACCAATCTTACCACAGATTTTGCAATAGAATGGTTGAGTAATACAAATAAGGAACAGCCATTTTGTTTGCTGTTGCAGTATAAAGCTCCACATAGAGAATGGTCTCCAGACAAAAAATATGAATCTTTATTTGCCGGACAGGATATGCCTATTCCAAATACCTTTTATGATGATTATTCTGGAAGAGAACAAACTGCAGGGGATACTCACATGACTATGGATTATTTAAATAGAAGGGATATCAAATTAACAGCTCCTGATAGTCTTGATGAAAAAGAACGGCGAAAATGGCTCGATTTTGGTAATAATCCTAATCATATAGCTACTCCAGATGCTAATTTAACTGGTAGGCAATTACAAGAATGGAAATTTCAACGGTATATCAAAGACTATTTAGCAACCATAAGGTCTGTCGATGATAATATCGGACGAGTATTACACTACTTAAAAGAAAATGACTTGGAAGAAAACACCATAGTAATCTATGCATCAGATCAAGGCTTCTTTTTAGGAGAACATGGCTGGTTTGACAAACGTTGGATGTATGAAGAATCGATGCGAATGCCATTTGTAATAAAATATCCGAAACTTATAAAACCAAACACAAGAGTTGAAGACGTCATAGCGAATATAGATATTGCTCCCTCTATACTAGAGCTTACAGGAATTGATATTCCTGAAGACATACAAGGAAAGAGCTTTGTTAAATTGTTGTGTAAAAATGAGTCTGAAGATTGGAGACAATCCATGTATTATCATTATTACGAGTATCCGTTTTGGCATCATGTACAACCACATTATGGTATTAGAACAGATCGTTTTAAACTGATACACTTTTATTATGATATGGATATTTGGGAGTTTTATGACTTGAATGATGATCCTCAAGAACTAAATAATTTGATAGATTCTAAAGACCATAAAACTCTTATTGATGAACTTAAACGCGATCTATATGAACTGAAAAATGAATATGGAAATGACTTGAGTTTAGAAGAGCTCAGAGAGATATCTGACACGGATTTTGGTGGTTTAGAATCAAGTAAAAGAAGAAAGGAATAACTATGAAAAAGTTAGTATTTATTACATGCTGTTTATGCTTAATCTTTGTTTCATGCATATCTGCTCAAGATGCAAGACCCAATATTCTGCTCATTACATTAGATGACATGAATTGGGATTCGCCAGCAGTATATGGTGGAATTATACCAGATTTAACACCTCATATTGACGGTCTAGCGAAAGAAGGGGTGTTGTTTGAAAATGCATACGTACAAGCACCTAATTGTTCCCCTTCAAGAGTAGTAATACAGACGGGATTATATCCTCATCAAACAGGAATGAGAGGATTTTACTATGTAAAAGATAACTTCAATACATTACCTGAAATTTTAAGAGAAAATAGCTATTTCACTGGTGTTTTAAACAAGCCTGGAGATACAAGTATTTGTCCAGATTTTGATCAATATTGGGATGAAAGAACAAGTATTCAGGGTGCGCAAAAAAGATCATCAATGAGGTATGCTGATTTACTCAATGGATTCTTGAAAAAAGCAAATAAAAAAGAAAAACCATTTTATTGTGTTGTAAATGTTGCGGATCCTCATAAACCATTTTTTAATGATCCGTCTTCCATAAAAAAGGGATTTGATGAATTTGAACCCACTAAAATATATACTGAGGAGGACATTGAAATTCCTGGGTATTTACCTAACAATCCAAATATAAAAAAAGATGTCCTTAACTACTATAATTCTGTTAAACGAGGTGATGACTGTATAGGTGAAATTATTAATGCTCTTAAAAAATCAAAGTTTTCAGAAAATACAATCGTAATATTATTATCAGATCATGGAGCTCCATTTCCGTTTGCTAAGTCATCTGTATATCAGAATGGTGTTAAGACCCCTTTAATCGTTTATTACCCTAGAGAGTTCAAACCTAGTACTGAGAAAAAATCCATGGTTTCTTCTGTAGATATCGCTCCTACAATACTTGAAATGACGGGAAACACAATTCCAGATGAAATGGTAGGGCAGTCGTTCTATTCAGTCTTAACAAAAAATGAAGAGAAGGTTGGTAAATATGTATTTGCTCAATTTGATGAAAATGCAGGCGGCACCCCTAGACCATCAAGAACTGTGATTACTGAGAGATATGGTTATATTTTTAACCCCTGGGCAACGGGTAGTTTTGAGTTTAAATCAGCATCATCGTCTCATGCAACGTATAAAGCTATAGCTAAAATTTCTAAATTCAATAAGGAGGTCAATAAACGATTCAACCATTGGAAATATAGAGCAGTTGAGGAGTTTTACGATTATGAGAATGATCCAAATGCCTTAAATAATTTGATAGATAATCCTGACTATCAAAAAATTATAGAAGAATTGAGGTCAGAACTTTTTAACCATATGAAATCTACGGATGATTATGTTTTACATGCCTTTGAAAATAAAGATGACCTTACCTTTCTTAATGCCTGGATGACAAAGGAGATAGCAGCCTCTGATTTAAGACAACGGACCATCAAATGGAAACGTAGCAAAAATCAGCAAGGAGGTACTAAAAAGAATACTGAATTATTCAATAATTCTACACAGCAATAAAAATTACACCACTAATACTAAAATAAGATTTATGCAATTGTATCCATTAGAATTTCAACCTGTTTACAAATATAGAATGTGGGGCGGAAATAAATTAAAAACTGTTTTGAATAAGGTCTATGACGAAGAGAATGTTGGTGAGTCCTGGGAGATTTCCGATGTTGAAGATGATGAAACCGTAGTAAAAAATGGGCTTTTAAAAGGACTTACTTTACGAGAACTTTCAGATAAATTCGGTGCTGATTTACTTGGTGAGAAAGTCTACAAAACTTTTGGTACAGAGTTCCCATTGCTTATTAAATTTATTGACGCGAAAACACCTCTATCAGTTCAAGTACATCCCCATGATCATATAGCTAAAGAGCGTCATGATTCTTTCGGAAAAAACGAGATGTGGTATATAATGGATGCCGATAATAATGCAGATATTATTGTTGGTTTTAAGGAGGAATTAGATAAGAATAGCTATACCAAATATTTGGAGGATAAGAGATTAATTGAGGTTTTAAATACTGTGAAAACTTCAGCAGGTGATACCTTTTACATACCAACAGGTAGAGTCCATGCTATTGGTGCAGGCGTTTTATTGGCTGAAATTCAGCAGACTTCAGATATTACCTATCGTATCTATGACTATGATAGAGTTGACAAGGCTACAGGCGAAACACGGGAATTGCATAATGAGTTGGCTTTAGATGTCATCGATTTTAAACTACACGACAATTATAAAACTGATTACTCAAAAAAATCTAACGAAAGTAACCTACTTGTTCATTCACCATATTTTAAAACCAATATTCTTACTTTGAAAGGGACTTTGGAAAAAAACTATACAATCATAGATTCATTTATAATTTATATATGTACAAAGGGTAGAGTAGAGGTTCTGTCAAAAGATCAAACTTATAAGCTTCATAAAGGAAAAACACTTTTGCTGCCGGCATCCTTAAATCAGGTCTCATTGACATCAGTCAATGGAGGAGAACTATTAGAAGTTTACTATTAGTGAATTAAAATGGGTAAGGTAACTTTAAAAGATTTATCTAAGATTCTTAATATTTCGGTTTCGACAATATCTAAAGCGTTAAATGATAGCACCGAGATTAGCACTAAAACAAAAAAAAGAGTTTTAAAAACAGTAGAAATATATGGTTATCAACCAAATTTAATAGCCAAAAGACTCAAGTCTGGAAAAACATTCACTTTTGCCGTGGTTATACCTTCAATTCAAGACAGTTTTTTTGTCCGTGTTTTACATGGTATAGAAGAAGCTGCGTCAATTACGGAGTATAACTTAATTACCTGTTCAACGAGAAATTCATATGCTAAAGAAGTTGAAACTATAAAAAGCTTATCCAATGGTTTAGTTGATGGATTTATTATCGCACCCGGTAAAGAAACACTTATTGAACAGAAATTTAGTCATTTTAAAAGTTTAATAAATAGTAATAAACCTATTGTGTTCATTGATAGGGGAATAGAATCATTAAAATCTTGTCTAATTAAAAGCAACAATAAACAGGCTGTATATAATGCCACGAATAAATTGATAAATAAGGGTAAAAGGAAAATCGGAATAGTATCTTATAATAGTAATATCAATACTGGAAGAGAAAGAATTGAAGGTTATATTCAGTCTTTAAATGAACACAATATTAATATATTACCTTCATCGATTACCAGACTTGATAAAGAGAATTCCGAGAAGGAATTGCAAAAGCATCTATCAATTGACGAATTTGATGCTTTTATTTGCACTGATGAGCAATCTTCTTATGATGTGCTAAGAATGATTAAGAAATCAAAGTTCAATGTACCTGATGATATTTCCGTAATTGGCTATATGGATGAAAATGTTGCTCAAAATATTGATCCTCAATTAACAACAATCAATCAACATCGTAAAACAATCGGTAATAAAGCCTTCAAATTATTGATTGGGAATATTCATAATATTGAAATGAAAGAAAAAACCCTTAAGATAAATTCAACTTTGGAGATAAGAGAAAGTTTTTAATCTGTTGAAGTTTTAGATAAAAATTTCATCAATTCTACAATTTGGTTCGATAATAGGTCAAGGTTCTGTACAATTTATCCCCAAGAATAATTTATTATTTTTGGGGATATTTTTTTCCTCAGAATTATTACACTTAAAATGAAAAAATCAATTACGGACAGAAAATTAATAATTGGTAACTTTACAATTGTATCTTACTTTGTATTGATTTGGCTGATTAACGTCTACAAAATAGACATTGTATTAATTGGAGTTTTTAGAGAGCTATTGACTATACCTTTTCTAATCGCACAAATTGTATTCTTAGTTATTGGGATAAATTTTTTAATAAAGAATCAAAGAAACGCATTGACTATAATTAGTGTTTTATCATTAGCTTGTTGTATGCTTATTACAGTTGGAAGCTTCTTTTAATTCAGCGATTTATAACGTGCTAATTAAAGCGTATTTAAACGCTGGGTTAAATCTCTCAATTTCTCTAAATCACGTAAGAAAAAGTTCGATAATTGGAGTACGTTGTGTACTTTAATAAGCCGTAATTTACTTATAAACAGTATTTTACGGTTTTTTTATATCTAATTCAGTCAGTATTTAGTCAGCAATTTTGATTTTAGTTGAATTCAAAGGATTAGTTTTTAGTACTGATATTTAGGAAATCATTAAAAAAGTCTATATTTAAAATCTAATGTTATCCTTATGAAAGCAACCTCTTTACTTTTACTTATTGGGTTTAGCAATAGCTGAACTGAAACAAGAAGATATACCTATGATTTAGTTGCAGTCAGAATTTAATCGCCAAAGTGTATAACTATTTTCATTTAACATTTTACCTCCATCACATTCAAATGAAACTGCCCGTGGGAATTCACCCCATGTTAAAGTATCTCCATCAAATGTGTATGTATCAACACCTGGAATTCTATCCGAAGCATCTAATGCATTAAAATCTGCATCAGTACAAAGGTTATCCGCAAATCCACAGTTTGCTGCATAAGATGTGTACACATTACCATCTACGAATTCAAACATTGTGTTTGCATATGTTCTGTCCTCAGGATCTGGAGACCACAACCACTTACCTTCAACTGTGTACACTGGTAATATATTGTTTTCAGAATTATCATCACTACTACAAGCGAAGATTAATAAAGCGGTGAATAAGAGAAGTTTTTTCATTTAATTAGTTTACCCAAATATAACCAATGTAAGTTTAACATACTTTAGAGGTTTGGGAATAATGAATTGAAGAAGAAGGATATGCCTGTAGTTTGGTCCATTTTCCAATAAAAAAATAGTTTTTGACCTGTGTTTAGAGATGCTCACAAGCTTCTTTAATTATCAATTCACTAAAATATTGTAGCTTCGTTTATAAATCACAATGAACTCATGCGCGCATTACTTTTTTTAGTAGTAGTAGTATTTTTATCTTGCGAAAAAGACAATAAATCTATCAACTGTGTTTTTGAACCATCCCTACAAACCTTTTCTGCCACAGACATAACAGTATCATCTGCTAATATATCAGGTACCATACGCACAGTATCTGAAGGTTGCGATATTGCACTGGGCGAGAGACGGGGATTTGTCTACGCAAGTTCACCCTCCCCTTCAACCAATGATCAATTAATAAATCTCTATGACTCAGAAATTAGTACAACACTTCAAAATTTAGAGTCCAACACGCAGTATTATGTAAGGACCTTTATTTCAAATAGTCTTGGTGATTTTTATGGTAATGAAATTAGCTTCAACACATCAAATCCCATTAACTATGGCGTTAATGAATATGGTGTATTATTTCAAGGTCTCAACCGTAATTACCTTGTTTATATTCCAGAATCGTATGATCCAGATATCCCAACATCCTTATTGTTTGCTTTTCATGGCTATGGAAGTAGCAATTTGTTTTTAATGAGCTATTCGGGATTTAATGACATTGCCTCCCAAGAAAATTTTATTGTGGTTTATCCACAAGGTAGTCCTCTTTTCGGAATCTCACATTGGAATGTGGGTGGGTGGACATCTGATAGTACAACAGATGACATTGCTTTTACTGATTTTTTGATCACTACCATCAAAGACAGCTATAATATTAACGAAGATAGAATTTATGCTACAGGTATGTCAAACGGAGGGTTTATGAGTTTTTTATTAGCTTGTCAAATGAGTGATACGTTTGCCGCAATCGCTTCGGTAACAGGATCTATGACTCCTGAAACTTTAGATAATTGCGACCCTGTAAGAGAAGTTCCTGTGCTACAAATACATGGAACAAATGATTTGGTTGTCTCATATAATGGTTTTGAGTCTTGGACCACCCCCATTGAGACGGTTTTAAATTACTGGGTAAGCAACAACGCATGCAACGAAACTCCGCAGACTGTAAGTTTAAACGACGTAGATCTCAACAATAATATCACTGTCGATGAAATTACTTTTGACAATGGGACAAACGAATCCATCGTAAAACATTTTAAGGTGTATGGAGGTGGGCATACCTGGTTTGATAACGCTGATATTGATACAAGTTCATTAATTTGGGAGTTTTTATCCTCTTTTAACATTAACGGACCAAACAATTAATGATAAGAAAGGCCACCCTTGATGATATTGATGTAATTCTTGGGATTACTAAGGCCTGCGCAACTTACATGATTGATCAAGGAATCTATCAGTGGAACGACCAATATCCTAATCGAAAAACGTTTGAAAATGACGTGAAACGTTCTGAATTATATCTTGTCGAGCAAAATAAAAAAGTTGTCGGTTGCATTGTGTTAACACCTGTAAAAGATGATGAATATGTTCCAATACAATGGTGTACCAAAGATCACAACATATACATTCATCGTTTAGCTGTGCATCCTACCTTTCAAGGGCAAGGTGTTGCCCAGCAACTTATGACCTTTGCCGAAAAATTTGCTCAAGAAAAAGGGTATTTATCTGTTAGATTAGATACCTTCTCGAGGAATAATCGTAATCAAAAATTTTACGAAACTAGAGGATACAAACGCTTAGGAACTATTTATTTTCCTCTGCAAAGTGATCATCCTTTTTTTTGCTATGAGCTTGTTTTTTGAATTACAAAGTTGTTCAATTATTTAGCGGCAGTCCATTTGTATTACGACATTGTCTTTCCAATGAATACATTAACTTTTGAATCAATTGGATTCCCACTGGCTCTTCTCTTGTTACCACTTGAACACAATGCCATTTAGCATCCGAAATTGGACCATTAATATGATTTCAAAACTGAAATGTCATATGATTGCCGTTCATTTCAATTTTATTATCATTTTATTTAATTTGGGACCTTCCGTTAATTTATCATGTGCAAATAGGAAATTATGCAGCGTTTTTTCTCTCTATTCAAGATAATTAAAACATCCTGAGTAAAATCAAATTCTTTGTTATTGAAGGTAGATATTAAAGCTAACTACAGCCCATAAATATGCTCAATAATTTGCAATGTGGTCCAGCTATCATCACTTGGCCTGTAATCTAGAT
>OCVR010000584.1_pt1 | contig 30302 bp, 34 predicted proteins | sample 1539091 | NCBI WGS metagenome assembly OCVR01 (sample SAMEA3355530, study PRJEB22509) | marine metagenome | biome: marine; feature: coastal ocean; material: water | place: USA | collected 2010-08-07 | depth 16 m | reverse complement strand
AACTAAATTTTGCAAAAGAAAATTTACTCTTATAACTAATTTCGTGGCTGAGCCGGATTCCCGCCAAAACTGATCCAAATTCTTTCTCAATTTTTACTGCGTTCATCACAGCACCTTGTAAAAACCGATGATACCAGTGACGGTCCATCATGTAAAAAAGAGCGTTGGAAAGTAAAATAGCGAAAATTGCAATAAACACGAAATGGAATGAAAGATTCCCAATCTCAAAGCTAGGATCCTCCACAGTTGCAATCACTGCTCCAGTTGCTCCAACGATACCAACCATAACAGATGCATAAAGTGATCGAATTCTCAACTGAATATCGTTGAAATGCATTTGAACTTCGATCGTTTTTTCCCAAACTGTCAGCACTTCCGGTGACACCGATCTCGCTAAGCCAAAATCAAACAAAGCTAATAGCTCTGCGAATGTCGAAATCGTATGGGTCGGTGTTGGCGTGACAATTTTTTCGTCAGAAACTTCAGCATCAGTCCAATGCGTTACGCTTCGCAATAGCTCGTAACGCTCATCATTAAGCTTCGAATTTGGGTGAGTAATTAGAACACTAGTAATCCCGCAAGCGTTAGCCATAGCGATATCTTTCATAGGACTGTCGCCAACATAGAGGCACTGAGACTTATCAACACCGCATTCGGCAATAATCCTCTCTAGAATTTCAGTCGCTGGCTTCCTGTGACTGATCTCGAGCTTGGTGTGACGCGTATTGGCAAGTGCATAGTTTTCATCAGGCTCAGTTCTAAGCCTTACTTTTTCAATGTGTGCGGGTGAAGCATGGTCATCACGACTATACAGATGATCAATCACTCCATCTAAACCAAGCACCTTAAGTCTTTCGACCGTGTGATACTCCATGGACTCGGTGTAAGCTACTAACTTCACCCCAGAACTTTTGAGCTTTTCTAAGGTTTTCATCACACCGGGAAACAAACGCAATGCTTTTCTTCGCTTGCGTTTATATTCGACAAGCACACCAGCAAACTCATCGCGAATAGCCATATTCGGAAATTTAGACGACAGACATGGCAATTCGTCTACAAGAAAAGAGTATTCGCTAGTTTCAGCTACTGTGTGAATTGTCCTGATTTCCAACTTCAGGTCGTCATCAGAAAGTTCGCTCAAAGGGATACGTGAGCGAATTTCCGAAAATAGGTACTCGAATGAAGCATGCCATTGGTCAAACTAATTGAAAAGTGTGTCATCTAAGTCTGTAATCAGGAGTTTAATTGACTGCATGTTCCCTCAATGTTCTGCAAAGAACTACCCATCATAGAGCACGTTTTAGCAAGAACTGGTTAACAGGCGGTTCATTTGTATACAACCGAAACCGCAAACTTGAAAAAGACATAAGCTCCAGTAAACAAGCACGACATTCACTCCCACCCCACCGAACTCACCCCTCACAATTCCTTAACCCACTCAAAGCAAACTCCTCCTCGGTTAACCACTGAAATCAGGATCACAGACTTGCAGCAATGCGAGCGCCTTCGATCTTGCGCAAGACTACGCGGTCAACAGCCGCCAGAGCGAGCAAGGGACGTAAAAATCCCCGAGACCTTCCAACGATCCGCTTCATGGCGGCCGCCATTTTTAGAAATACATTAAAGACCAACGCGGCAGGGCAATCGCCCCAGCCGCCGTTTCGCGTGCTCAAACCTTACTCAGCCTCAACACGCCCAACCCACAAATCCGCCTCATAATCCGCGCCGTAAGCGGCCAATCCGATGCTCTTCACATCCTCAGGCGACACCGTTGCGGGCAAGACGGAAGTCGAGCGCTCAAACGCGGACAACTCCAAACGCACCTCGGACCACGCAGACCCAGCGACAAAAGACGCTTTGTAGTTATGCCAAGGCAGGCGCGCTTGGCGGGTGCGTAGGAAAACCGTGTAGCGCTCGCCATTCCCGCGCACGCGCAGCACCAAGGCCGAAACATCCGCGTCCAAGCCATCTTCAAACTCACGGCGCACTTGGATGAAACCACCATTGTTGTCAGTGCTCACCTGCCCCGTAAGATGCAGGCCCTGCGCCCCGATCTGCGCTTGCCCGGACGATACGCCGCCCATCACATTGTCGCCAATATAGCGCCACCGCTCCCCCGCGCCCGCGTCAAAGCGCTCAATCATCGTCGCAGGCTCCGCCATTGCAGCGCTCGCGCAAAGCATCATCGTGCATATCCAAACTCGCATATATAAGCCCCTTTGTTTCTTCTTAGGTGGTGCGCCCGACCCCCAAGGCAAGTGCGGGGCGCACAATACCATTTGCACAGCACGCACATGCCAGAGTAACCATAGCGTCAACTTATCTGACTGACGGAAACGGCGCGTGCTCTCAAAGATCCTCAAATCCCTCGACAATATCCGTTTCGGCAAAACCGACTTTCAAATGCAGATGAAAGCCCGCGCGTTTAACCGTCGCGTCGGAACACCCGTCCCCTCTGAGACGCCCTTGGTGATCTTTGCGATGCCTTTGGTGTCGCGCAGGCGCAGTGAAGATTGGGACCGCGTTCAAGCCAATCTCGCGACCACGCTGGCCTCGTTCATGACGCAAAGTGATCCCAACTGGACCGTCTACATATGCGGCCGGGATCGCCCGGCGCTACCCGATGACGACAGGGTCCATTTCATAGAGACCAACATCAGCGATAAGTTCTACGACAAGGGCGATAAGCGGCGCGCATTGATCAGCCACATTGCAGGTGATCTCAAACGCGACGGCTATTACATGCAGTTCGATGCGGACGATATATTGCATCCGAAGTTTGTCGAGCATGTACTCGCGGACAACAACGGTCGTGGGTATTTGATCGACACTGGCTATTTCATCGCACTCGCCGAACAAAGGGTCGTGGCGCTTGATAACTTCAACGCGTTTTGCGGATCTTGCGCGGCTGTCTATGTCGATTTTCGCACACATAAGACCTACACGAAGTTCTTGTCGCAACACCGTTCACACACGCAAATCGCCGCCTATTGCACGCTCTATGAACGCCCTTTGTCCGCGGTTCCTTTTAAAGCCGCGCTCTATTTAACGGGGCATGGCGAAAATATGTACGGACGGCGCGGCCTCTTGTCGGACCGCACCAAAACCTTGGTTGAAGTTGCGCTAAGCGAGGACGATGCCAAAGCAACGCTTAAGGAATTTAGTGTGTCATGGGCTGATTTGGTGTAAACACGCGCCGCAAGACCACACACAAGAGAGGTCCGCCAGATGACATTCCAAGACGCAACATTGCAGTTGCCCACATGGGTGCAACTCTGGCTCAATGTCTTCCTGTTCAGCGCATTTATCCTACCTTTCGCCCTTTTCATATGGAAGCAAACCCGCATCGCCGCAGTTCTGACCTTGCTCGCAAGTGGCATCGCCTCGTTCAGCATATTCACCATGTATGACAGTCTCGGCATGGTCCGCTTGCTTGGCCTACCTCATGTAATCTTGTGGACGCCGCTGACGATTTATCTGTTCACGCTCTCTCGCAAGATGGAGTTGCCGCAGATCCCAGTGTGGATATTGCGCATAGTCTACGCCACTATTGTTATTTCACGATCTTCGATTATTGGGATGTGATCCGTTACATCTTAGACGACCGCGCGTCGCTCATCTAAGCTCTGCACGCCTCAATGGCGGCAATTGCGCTTGCGACGGCCGCCTCAATGCTCAGCTCGGATGTATCAATCAAAATCGCGTCTGAAGCAGGCTTCAAAGGGGCCTCCGCACGGTTCATGTCCCGTTCGTCGCGCGCCTGAACATCTGCCAGAACCTGCCCACGCGTGCTTGGATCGCCCTTCGCAGAAAGCTCTAGATAACGACGCTCCGCACGCACCTCGGCAGAAGCTGTGACAAACAATTTCACCGCAGCGTCCGGGCAAATCACCGTACCAATGTCACGCCCGTCTAGAACAGCACCACCCGCACGCGCCGCGAACGCACGTTGAAAATCAACCAAAGCGGCACGCACCTCAGGGATCACCGCAACTTTGCTGGCCGCTTGCGCAACTTCTGGGGTGCGCAAATCAGTGTCATCCAGATCTTGCGCTGTCAGTCTTTGAGCGGCCTCAATCGGCTCCACCCCAAGCAGCGTCTTGGCGGCAACCGCGCGATACAAAAGCCCCGTATCAAGATGCGCGAAACCAAAATGAGCCGCTACCGCCTTGGACAACGTCCCCTTACCTGCCGCCGCAGGTCCGTCAATGGCAACTGTAAAACCCGTCATCCGCGTTTCCTTGATGCTATAAATGCTGACATTAAACAGAGCGCGAAAATCGCGTATTTTGCAAGCGTGACCCAATGCACCGCGCTCACCTCAGCCGTAAGCGTCGCCGGGTCCAGATTTCCCTTGGTTGCAAGCCCCATGCGGATGGCAAGCATCATGTCCTCGCCAAAATCAAGCACCATAAAGAGCGCGGCAATCGCAACGCCCCAAAACCGCCAGCTAACGGCGCTGCGCATCATATGCACGAGCATGACCCACAGACCGAAGATCGTGATGAATAGAAAATCTATCGACAACAAGACCGCTTTATAGAGCCGATCCAGCCCCTTGGTCCGCAACTCATCGCCCAGTTCAACCAGTGCACTATCGGTATACGCCCCAAGCGTGGCTTGCGGAAGAAACGCCACATACGGCGCAATTTTCCATTGCAAGATCGCGACCATCAACAAGAACAGCAACAGCGCTCCAACACCTAATGCCCGCAGCACTGCTAGCGGGTTCTTCATGCATTACGCCGTGTAATCTTTGCCCCAAGCGCTGCCATTAGCGGCTCAAAAATTGGGAAAGACGTGGCGATAGGGCCAGCATCATCAACGCGAACAGGTTTGATCGCGCTCATGCCGAGCACCAAAAAGGACATAGCAATGCGGTGATCCAGATGACTCGCACATTCTGCGCCGCCTTGCACATTGCCCATGCCGCACCCCTGCACGATCCACCAATCAGAACCGTCCTCAACCTCAACACCGTTCGCACGCAAGCCAACTGCCATCGCTTCAATGCGATCGCTTTCTTTCACACGCAACTCTTTGACACCGCGCATAACGGTCGGACCGCTCGCATTGGCAGCAACAACAGACAGCACAGGATATTCATCAATCATCGACGCGGCCCGCGCGGGCGGCACTTCGATGCCTTTCATGTCAGGCGAAAAGCGTGCGCGCAGATCCGCCATCGGCTCGCCACCCTCAATCCGCTCGTTCTCGTAAGATAAATCAGCGCCCATTTCTCGCAGCGTCTCAAATAGTCCCGCACGCGTGGGGTTCAGGCCAATATTGGGCACCAAAACGTCAGAGCCTTCTGTGATCAAAGCCGCACACACAGGAAACGCGGCAGAGCTGGGATCGCGCGGCACCGTAATCACTTGCGGCACCAACTCTGGCTGGCCAGTCAAAGTGATCACGTGACCCTCGTCCGTGTCTTCAACTGTCAATTCCGCGCCAAACCCTTGTAACATGCGTTCTGTGTGATCGCGGGTCGCTTCTTTCTCGATGACCACGGTTTGGCCAGGTGCGTTAAGCCCTGCCAACAGAACCGCAGACTTCACCTGCGCTGATGGGACGGGCGTCGTGTAGCGCACGGGAACAGGCTCCTTCGCGCCAACAATCGTCATGGGCAAACGCCCCCCGTCACGGCCAACAGCCTTGGTGCCAAACAGCGCCAAAGGATCGGTGACCCGCGCCATCGGACGGCTATTCAAACTCGCGTCCCCCGTGAAAGCCGCAGTGATATCAGTTGTCGCCATCGCGCCCATAATCAAACGCACACCTGTGCCGGAGTTGCCGCAATCGATCACATTTTCCGGCTCAGCAAAACCGCCAACACCGACGCCGTGCACGGACCACTCGCCGTCGCCATGATCGGTGACTTCTGCCCCGAACGAACGCATCGCGCGGCCTGTGTCGAGCACGTCTTCACCCTCAAGCAGACCCGTGATGCACGTCTCACCCACAGCCATCGCGCCCAAAATAAGTGCGCGATGCGAGATCGATTTATCCCCAGGCACATCCGCACGCCCAATCAGCGGTCCGCACTTAGAGGAGGACATCGGAACAGGAGTGCCATGAGACGACATGCGCAAGACTTTCGTTAGAGGTCAGATTCAGCCCGCGTGATACCCCAAGCACATTCCCCCGTCCATGAGCCGCGTCTTCATCTTGCCAAATAAACTCATAATCCGACGCATACGCCACGCGCTGCTATCAAGTCTCGCGAACAAAAGTCAGATAATGCGGCGTGCGACCTTCGCGAAGCGCCTTTTGCTCATAACGCGTGGATACCCAATCGCTCCACGGCTCTTTCCAATCCGCAGCACTTTCAGCGATCCACTCAAATCCTGCGCGCGGCACCTCTTCTAAAGTTTGGCGCACATAATCCTCAATATCCGTCGCGACTCGCAATTCAGCACCAATCGCCATCACTTTGGCGAGGGCTTGGAGATGTTCGTGCGTCACAAAACGTCTGCGATGATGACGTTTCTTTGGCCAAGGGTCGGGGTAATTCAGGAACACTTTGGACACGCAGCCATCAGGCAAAACATCAAATAAATCACGCACATCACCCGCATGAACCCGCAGGTTGGGCGCATCAAGCTCGCGAATTTTGCCCAGCAACATCGCAACACCGTTGATATAGGGTTCCGCACCGATCAGCCCAACATCAGGATTTTGCACGGCTTGATGGATCAAATGTTCCCCACCGCCAAAGCCAATTTCCAGCCACAAAGGCTTGTCCCCAAACAACCCCTCAAGGTCAAGATTGTCTCGATTGGGATTCTCTTCCCATCCAACCGCACCAGGTGACAGCTTCGCCAAATCCTCTTCAAGATAAGCCTGCTGGCTATCTCGCAAGTTATGACCTTTGAAGCGGCCGTAAAAATTGCGCCAAGGCGCGCCGGAGGGATGTTTTGTATCAGTCATGGCGCGCCTGTTAGCCCGCGTGAGCGATCTTGTCGAGCAAATGCGCCAAACCTTTTGGATCTGCAAAGAAGGGCGAATGAGAGGTTTGCATCTCATAGCGATCCTCGGGCGCAAATCTGGCAGCCATGTCGCTTTGATATTCAGGTGGTATCGTTTGATCGTTGGCGCACCGTATGTAGGACTTCGCCGTGCGCACATAATTTTCGCCAAGCTCTAAAGCGGTGGCTTGTGGCAAAATCGCTTGCGGCACAATCCGCGCCTTGGCGTAGGCAACCGCTTCGTCAGGGCAATCATGATAAAACGTCTCGCGTGCCTTCTCAGGGATCGGTACCCAGCTTAGCCCATCTGCGCTTTTCTCGATAGCATCGAGCAAAGGCTGGCGCGGTGCCTCTTTGCGCATGTCGATCAGGGACATTCCCGACACAGGCGCATAGGAACACAGATGGATCAATCGCGCGATTTTTCGCGGGGCTTTTTCCGCTGCTGCCGCGATTGGAAACCCCGCCATAGAATGCCCGACAAGCACTACGGGCGTGTCAATCGCGTCGAGGATGGCATCGCGATACAAAGCTAACGTCACCTCGGCAATTGGGGTTCTGTCGTCGCCATGCGACGGCAGATCAAGCGCGCGGGCGGTGTTGCCCAGCTCAATCAATTCAGGCAAAACATCGCGCCAGCACCACGCCCCATGGCACGATCCATGTATCAACAGAAATTCAGCCATTCGTGCCGTGACCGATGCTATCCATAAACCGAATAAGGTGCTGCGCATAGAGATCGGGTTGCTCGACACAGGGCAAATGACCAGCTTTGCGGATCAATTCAAACCCCGCACCGGGAATCAGCCCCATCAACTCGCGCACCATGTCCGGCGGGGTTGAGCCATCTTCAGACCCAGCAATCCCCATAGCAGGCAAGCGCAAACCAGAGGTTGACGTCATCATATCCGTCCCCGAAATCGCGGCCATGCAGGCGTTGAACCCAGTCGCAGGCTGGCGCGTTAACATGTTGCGCCACAACTGTAGCTCTGGCGTGGCGTGGAAAGCTTTGGAAAACCAACGATCCATCGTCGCATCCGCCACCGCGTCAATGCCGCCCCCATTCACCGTGTCGATACGCCCGTTCCACATGTCAGCGTTACCGATTTTTGCACCCGTATTGGACAAAACGATACCTCGGACCAGATCCAGCCGTTTAACCGCAAGACCCTGCGCAATCATGCCGCCCATAGACAGCCCGATAAAGACCGCGTCTTTCGCGCCAACATAATCCATCAACCGTTCCGTATCCGTGATCAGCGCCCCCATGCCATATGGCCCATCAGGACAGGCGGACAAGCCATGACCGCGCGTGTCATACCGAATGTAGCGCAACCCGTCTTTTGGCAGTCGCTCCAACACCGGATCCCAGAGCCGCAAATCCGTTCCAAGTGAGTTTGAAAAAACCACAGGCGCGCCATTAGGATCACCATCCTCCCGCCAATGCAAAAGCGTATCACCCGTGTCGAAAATACTCATCGTTGCCCTCCCAGCCGATCAGCAAACGCAAGATGCACCATGATCTGGCCATGATCAGACGCCAGTTTATTGTACGGCGCATCCTCGTGACTGCCATCAGTCAAATGATCGTTGAGCACGCTAAAATACTCCATCTCGGCCAAGGTTCCACCCGCGTCCGGCACGAAATGGCGCGAGAGATAGATTTGATCAATGCTCTCGTAAACGCCACCAAAGGCCGATGTGTAAACCATATCACGCAGCGACTTTTTCACAAAAAGCTTTTCAGCAGAGTGCAGGCGCACGGCGCTTATCGCCTCTTGAATCGTCTCATTTTCATCTTTGGAATAACGATCATTTGAGGCCTTGGCATTGTGACGCAGCATCCAAGAGTAGTTCTTGAACGGCTTCTCACCCGCAATAATCTCGCTGCTCACCGCGTGTTCACCATCGTTGAAATCGCCCATGACGATCACTGGATGCCCTGCCTTAAGCTCAGCAACAATTTCACGGCGCAGCACCCACGCTTCTGCCATACGTCGGAGCGCAGCGCCCAGCGCGCGGCCAACAGAATCATAGTTTGCGAGATCAGACTCTGGCGCAAACTCCGCACCCTCTGGACGGACAAACTCGCCAAGCTTCGATTTGAGGTGAGTATTGAAAACTGTCACCACCTCGCGCCCCATCGGCACACGCGCTTTCAGGATCGGACGCGAAAGACGTGAAACGCGGTAGTGACCGCCATCGCCGCCGCCCATGTCTTGAAACGGAATATCAAGTGGCTCTGGCAAATCCTGTATGATGTCTGGCGTGCCCTCAAAGCCAAACCGCGACAGGATCGCAACGCCCGGACGTCGCTGCCCCGGTGCGCCATCATTCACATTTGGCGCAAAGGCCAGCGCCGCATCGCGGTAGCCTGCATACTTTAGCTTGCGAAAAATCGCCTTTTTGCGATAGCGCTTGGAGCGATCAGGGATCACATCCTCATTGCTTTCCTCTCCAATCTCATCCGCCTCGCGGATCACTGCGCGCAACGCCGCTTCTTCGAATATCTCTTGAAAACCAACCACATCCGCATCCAAAGTCACAATCTGATCAGCGAGCCATGCGGCTTTCCAAGCGTGTTCTTCTGTCGTGTAGCTTTGGAAGGTGTAGTATTCCTGTTCAGCACCAATCAGGTTTTTGACGTTGAAACTGGCGACGGTTGCGCGTGTCATTTGCACTTACTCCAGAGTTGCCAAAGCGCGTTCGAACACGGCCTTGTCCACATTCCCACCTGATGCGGTTACGATTACGGTATCTGAGTTTAAATGATCGCCGTGAAACAGCGCACTGGCCAAAGCCACTGCGCCGCCCGGTTCAATCACCACCCGCAAACGCTCAAAGGCAAGTGCCATCGCGCGCAGGCAATCCTCTTCGCTGACAACAATCCCCGCCCCGCAGAGACGGTGCATAATTGGAAAGGTCAAATCGCCCGGTTGCGGCGTGATAATCGCATCGCAGATCGAGCCTGTCATCGCGTTGTTGCGCTGGATTGCACCCGCGCTCAACGATCGCGCCACATCGTCAAAGCCTTCCGGCTCCGCAGGACGCACTCTGAAATCTGGCGCATCAGCTTCAAGCGCCAAGGCGATGCCAGAGGTCAGACCGCCACCACCGCAACAGGTAATCACTTCGCCCTCTGTGATGCCTTCTTGCGCCACTTGTTCAGCAATTTCCAACCCGCAAGTGCCCTGCCCCGCAATGACGAGCGGATCATCAAAGGGCTTCACCAAGGTCAATCCGCGTTCCGACGAAAGGGTCGCACCAATGACATCGCGATCCTCTGTAGCGCGATCATAAAGCACCACCTCCGCGCCTAGCGCGCGCGTGTTATCAATCTTCACGCGCGGCGCATCAGCGGGCATGATAATCACGGAACTGGTCCCATGCATTTTTGCAGCCAGAGCCACACCCTGCGCGTGATTACCACTGGAAAACGCGATGACGCCCCTCGCGCGTTGCTCTGGCACCATCGCCGACAAAGCAGACCAACCGCCGCGAAATTTGAAACTGCCTGTATGCTGCAAACATTCGGCTTTAAGGAACACGCGCCGACCAGCGATCTCATCCAAAAATGACGAGGACAACAGCGGTGTGCGGCGCACAACCCCTTGCCCGCGCACAAAAGCAGCCCTGATCATATCGATATTCATTGCATTTTTGCGATCCACGCTTGCAACAGGGCCACGGCCTCTGGCTCATCAAGAAACGGCACATGCGCGCGATCCGCGATCACCGCCCCCATCGCCGTTGGTATTCGTTTGAGCATGTCCTCATAGCAGGCTTGCGTCAGCAGGTCCGAGTTGGCCCCACGCAAGATCGCAAGTGGCAGATCACTCAACGCCTCATACCAGGGCCAAAGATCTGGCACGGCCGCATGGCTCGTCGCCTCCACCGCGTCGCGCAGTTTGGGATCATAGCTAAGCTCTAAGCCATCAGGCGTTTGCATGAAGAACTTATTAACCTCTTCCATCCAACGCGTCATAGATACATTTGGAAACATGTCGCGCATTACATGCGCACGTGCGTTTGCCGCGTCTTCCAGCGTTTTGACCTTTGGCCTGATGCCAAGATATCCCATGATCACGTCAAGTCCGTTGGGATCAAGCTCCGGCCCAATATCATTCAACGCCACCCCAATAAGCCGCGCCTTGAGCGTCGCCGCAAGTCCCATCGCAATGAGACCACCGCGTGACGTTCCAAGAATCGCCGCCTTGTCCAGCCCCAGATGATCCAGCAGCTCCATCGCATCCTGCGCCTCGCGCATAATGTTGTAGGTGGTGAAATTTTTCGCCCAATCCGACTTGCCGCGCCCGCGATAATCCAGCCGGATAACTTGGCACCCCTTAAGATGTGGCAGCACATAATCAAAGTCGCGGCTGTCACGCGTGAGGCCCGACAGGCACAACAAAGGCAAGCCGGACCCTTCGATCTCATAGAACAAGGACAGGCCATCAGACGTGTTAAAACGAGACATCAGGAACCTGCGAGTTGTGGAATATTGGTGAGATCGCTCAAGACATGCTGCGGCTCTGCGAAGAGGCGATCCATAGGTTCGCCCACGCGGTTGACCCAGACGGTTTGAAAGCCGAACCCGCTTGCCGCCGCAACGTCCCACCCGTTTGAGGACACGAAGAGCACCTCGTCTTTAGTGCACTCAAATCGATCCAGCACCATTTGATAGACCTGTGCGTCTGGCTTGAAAACGCCCACATCTTCGACCGACAGAACAGCGTCGAGATAGGTTTCGATCCCCGCAGAACCAACGGCCCCGTCGAGCATATCAGGTGCGCCGTTGGACAAGATCGCCGTTTGCAGACCCGCCGCCTTGAGTTGCGCCAACATCATCGGCACCTCCTTATAGGCCCGCAATTCCCAATAAAGCGCGAGCAAGCGTTCGCGCAGTTCCAGATCACCGTCCAGACCAGTCTTTTCCAAGGCCCAATCCAGCCCGTCTTGCGTGACGCTCCAGAAATCTGTGTGATTGCCCGAGACCGCGCGCAGCCAAGTATATTGCAACTGTTTTTGACGCCAGAACTCCGCAAGCTCACCCGCTTTTGCAGCCAATGCCTCGCGGCCTTCTTCGCCCGCTGCAATGCGTGCAGCCGCGCCCACATCGAACAGCGTGCCATAGGCATCGAATACACAGATCTTGATGGTCATGTCTTGCTCCCCCCTGTCGCGACACCATGGCGCGCACGTCTCAGCGGGGCAAGGGGTGGCAACCTAGATTTTCAGCAATACCGCGCCGCTTCGCCCTGAGGTCATGACACGTTCATGTGCAAGGGCCGCATCTTCCAACGGCATGATCTCGTGGATCTCGGGAGTCAGCGCGCCTTGTGACAACGCCGCGAGCAGTTTTTCAATCGCAGCCACGCGGGGGGCAGGATCGAGGATATAGACCAGAACGATATCAATCGTGATAGCTTTGAACAGGAAAGGTCCAAACGGCAAAGTTGGGGCCATATCCAGTTGGGAACCATAGGCCGCGATCGTGCCATTTGCGCAAACGACCTCTGCAAGGAGGGGAGCGTTTGCTCCAAACTCTACCTCAACCGCGCGATCGACGCCTTTGCCATCCGTCAGAGACAAAATTTGCGCCGCCAAATCCGGCGCGCGGTACTCGAGGACATGGTCGGCACCAGCATCTGTGACCCGCTCAAACGCATTTGGAGACGCAGTCGCGATCACCCGCGCCCCGCCCCATTTGGCAAGCTGCACCGCGTTATGACCGACCGCGCCAGCACCACCGGAGATGAACAGGGTTTGACCGGCGATATCGCCACCACCAAAGACTGTATGTGCCGCAGTTAATCCTGGAATGCCCAAGGTCGCGCCCGCTTCTAGCGAGGCACCTTCAGGTAGTGCGACCGCCTGTTCAGACGGAACGCAGATCGCTTCTGCCGCTGTGCCAAAGGCGCGTTGCCATTGACCATTCCAAATCCAAACGCGCGCGCCAATACGCGCAGGATCAACACCCGCGCCCACTGCATCAATCACGCCTGCGCCATCAGAATGCGGCACAACCAGATCAAACGGAGGTTTCAAGACACCCGGGCGCGTGCCGCCGCGAGCTTTAGCGTCGGACGGATTTACCCCAGAAAACACAAGCTTGACGCGCACTTCGCCAGCCGCAGGTTCAGGCAACGCAACATCATGCAACGCCAATACATCGCCCGCAATACCAAACTCAGAATAGCCAATCGCGCGCATCTAACGGGCGGTTTTGCGTAGACGGATCACTACATCAACCTTAGCGATCTCCATGCCCTCAGGAGCATCAGGCAAAGCCGCGATCACCAGATCTTCGGCAACAGCATCGGTCAAACGCCCGTCATCTTCCCAATAGAAATGCGGATGATCGTGGATGTTGGTGTCAAAGTAGCTTTTTGAGCCATCAACCGTGACTTCCTGCACCAGCCCCACATCGCAGAACGCGCGCAAAGTGTTGTAAACCGTCGCAAGCGACACGCTTTCACCGCGCCCATGCGCCGCCGCAAACAAACTTTCCGCTGTGACGTGGCGGTTTTTACCATCCCCCACCAACAGATCCGCTAAGGCCAAACGCTGCCGCGTTGGACGCAATCCGCCATCCGAAAGCCACTCGGCTGCGCGGTTTTCTAGCTGGCTCAAAACATCTGTCATGGGGCGTCCTACTATTGGCTGCCCTATCTATATGCCATTTTGCGCGCCATTTTCAATCGCCTCCTTCGCAACTGTGCACTTTGGTTCCCTTGCACGTGCTCGGGCGCGGATGATAGGAAAAGGAAAACACGCTTAATACTGGAGCCAACATGTCCGATTTCCCTAGCAGCTTTGACAAAGACGACCTTCTCAAATGCGCCCGCGGCGAGCTGTTTGGCGAGGGCAATGCCCAGCTTCCAGCACCGCCCATGTTGATGATGGATCGCATCACCGATTGTTCCGGCGATGGTGGCGCGCATGGTAAGGGTCACATCGTGGCCGAGTTCGATATCACACCCGATTTATGGTTCTTTGACTGCCACTTCCCCGGCAATCCGATCATGCCAGGCTGTTTGGGTCTGGATGGTTTGTGGCAGCTTACAGGCTTCAATCTAGGCTGGCGTGGCTGGCAAGGGCGTGGCTATGCTTTGGGTGTAGGCGAAGTGAAGCTGAAAGGCATGGTGCGTCCTGATCGCAAAATGCTGACGTATAAAATCGATTTCACCAAAGCGATCCAGACGCGTCGTTTGACCATGGGTGTCGCTGACGGGATCGTCGAGGCGGATGGTGAAGTGATTTACGAAGTGACGGGGATGAAGGTGGCTTTGAGCGAGAGTTGATAGGGAAATCTTAGGACAAGAAAACTATATCCAGGCAGGTTTTAAAAAAGGCAATTTTTTCATTATTTGAACCTTTAATGTGGATGCCAGTGCTCTGCGGTGCGGCAAGCGCAGATATGATGTATAACGTCTTTTAAAAAGGTCTCTGTTGAGCATCTTCATGACTAACAGAAGACCACAGCATATCTGAAAAACCACGACTGGCACGAAAATGACCTCGAAGACTGCGACGTATCAAAAGGTTTGTTAGGAAAGATTAACATTTCAGGCATCAATCTGAACAAGGGCCTTTTTGGAAATGTTCTGTTCGATGACTTTAAGGCCAATGACGAGTACTATTTTCTGTCAAGCGACAAGCGAAGCGGCATTGTTTTTGGTCAGGCTGACAATGACGTCTATCCAAACTCAAAATGCATGCCAGCCAGTCAGGCAGAGTCACCGAAGCTTTTCGAAACTTGGGCAACAGAGCTATTTATCGGCCAAGAGTTAGAAAGCAGAACGGGGAGCCGCTACGGAAACGTCGGAACTATTTGACAATCCACACACTTTCCACAGAATTTGAGCAGCGCAGCACCTTTTACAACCGATATCCTGAACAAAAATTTGAAAAAGTCTTCGCTCGCGTCAGCTCACTATCAGGTTTCCGTCACAAGGCTTATACCTAATTACTAACGCCTTTAAAAACCGCCGCTCGCTGCTTTTCCCCAACATAAGACCACGCCACAAACCGACTAACCTTCTGACCCTGCGCCATATCGATGACGTCATACTCAACCTTCGCCCTGTCCAAGATCCGTCGAATCGGCGCAAGGCTGTCCTTTTTGGACACCAATGAGGTGAACCACACACACTGATCCGCAAACGCGCGACTTTCCTCGATCATCTGCGCGATGAATTTTATCTCGCCCCCCGGACACCAAAGCTCTGCGTGTTGCCCACCAAAATTGAGCGTGTCCGACGCTCCTTTCCCAAGGTTCTTCCACTTCCTCTGGGTGCCTTTCATCGCTTGCTCTTTCGAGGCGTGAAACGGTGGATTGCATAGCGTAACGTGGAACATATCATCGGGCGTGATCACCCCTTTGAAAATGTTCCTGGACGCACCTTGATGTCGCAAATCAATGCCTAAATCATTCAGATCGTTAATTTTCTGCGCTGACGCGAGCGCCCCTGCATCGATATCCACGCCCGTAAAATCCCAGCCATACGCGCTTTGCCCGATAAGCGGGTAGACCAAGCTGGCACCTGTGCCGATGTCCAATGCTTTGATCTTACGCCCCGTCGGGATTTTTTGACCATTATCGCGCGCGAGCAAATCCGCGAGATGATGGATGTAGTCAGCGCGTCCCGGGATCGGGGGGCAGAGGTAATTGGCAGGAATGTCCCAAGACTCGACATTGTAGTAGGATTTGAGCAACGCGCGATTGAGCATGCGCACCGCGTCGGGGTTTTGGAAATCTATCGTCGCCAAGCCCGTTGGGTTGCGGATCGTGAACGCCTCAAGCTCTGGCACATGTCCTGACAAAAGTGCGAAATCGTATCCGTCGATATGTTGATTACGCGGGTGCAGAGTCGATTTGCGCGCCATGAGACACCTTTAAAAAGCTCGGTACTGAGGGGCAGCCAGATCACTCTGGTCGTGAAATGGCAATTGAAAAACCCGTTCTAGTCCTTCCTTATCCGCGCCCCACTCTTATCCGCAAACGCAGCTAAACGCGCCCGCGCATCCGGTTGCGTGTTCACAACGCCCGCAACCACCGCCTCTGCATAGGCCGCGTCCATCGCGGACATATTTTGCATGTGGCTCACCGCGGAACAAATCGCGAAGTTGGACAAAGGCAAGTTCTCTGCCGCGCGATTGGCCAGTTCCATTGCCTTGTCAAAGCTTGACCCATCAACACGGTATTGCGCCAAACCGACCTCTTCAGCCTCAGCCCCAGAGTACACACGCCCCATCAGCATCATGTCGATCATCCGCGCTTTGCCGACCAGATCCGTCACGCGGATCGTCGCACCACCTCCTGTGAACAAACCGCGCTGACCCTCTGGCAAAGCAAAATAGGTCGTTTCATCCATCACGCGCACGTGCGCGGAACTCGCCAATTCCAAACCGCCACCAACAACAGCACCGTGCAAAGCCGCGATGATCGGGACGCCGCCATATTCCATCTTGTTGAACGCCTCATGCCAGCGCAGGCACAGGTTCATGAATTCCGCAGGGCTGCGATCCGCATCGTGGTGTTCGACTAAATCCAGACCTGCGCAAAAATGATCGCCGGCACCTGCCAGCACAATTGCACGCACACCCGCACGCGGTGCCAAGGAAAAGAATTCCACCATTTCTTCAACTGTCGCACTATCAAGCGCGTTGCGTTTTGAAGGACGGTTCAAGGTGACAACCCAAACGTCATTTTCATGCGCCTCTAACGTGAGATTAGTGAAATCAGCGGGATTGATCTGGGGTGCCATCAGCCTGTCCTTACATGCGCAAAACTCAATAACATTTGCGTAACTGGCCAAATTGGCCCCGACAAGATTGCAGATACCACTGCGACGCACCGTCACTTTCACGCGTGCTCTCCCCCTTGCACCTGCGCCCTGCTCTGCCCTACATAGAAGCAAGAATTAAAAAGGGAGTGCGCTATGCGCCGTGTCGTCGTCACAGGTTTGGGAATCGTATCCAGCATCGGCAACAACGCAGATGAGGTTCTAACCTCTTTAAGAGAAGGCCGCTCTGGCATCACTGCCAATGAAGACATGAAAGAGCACGGCTTTCGCAGCCAGATCGCGGGCGCGATCGATCTTGATATCAAAGATCACGTGGACAAGCGCACATTGCGTTTCATGGGGCCGGGGGCTGCCTATGCTCATATTGCAATGAGTCAGGCGATTTCTGATGCGGGACTTACTGAGAAAGAGATCATCAACCCAATGACAGGCTTGATAGCAGGCTCTGGTGGTCCATCCACCTCCGCCATGCTCGCCGCGCATCAGGTTGTGTTGAAATCCGGTGCGACGAAACGCATTGGTCCTTTTGCCGTACCAAAAACGATGTCTTCGACAGTCAGCGCGAACCTCGCGACAGCGTACCAGATCAAGGGCATGAATTTCTCGATCACCTCTGCGTGCTCGACATCTTTGCACTGCATCGGCATGGCGGCGCAGCAAGTCGCACTGGGCTTGCAAGACACAATGTTCGCTGGTGGCGGTGAAGAGCTTGATTGGACTTTGTCCTGTCTCTTCGACGCAATGGGCGCGATGTCCTCGAAATATAATGACACGCCTGAGAAAGCGTCCCGCGCCTTTGATGCAAACCGCGATGGTTTTGTGATTGGCGGCGGCGGCGGCATGGTTGTGCTGGAGAGCTTAGAAAGCGCACAAGCACGCGGTGCAAAGATTTACGCAGAAGTCACAGGCTTCTCCGCGACCTCCGATGGAGCTGACATGGTTGCGCCGTCTGGTGAAGGCGGCGAACGCGCGATGCGCGGGGCTTTGAAAACACTGCAGAGTGATCGCAGCGTCAGCTACATCAACGCGCACGGCACATCCACGCCAGTGGGCGATGTGGGCGAGATCGAAGCGGTGCGCCGGGTCTTTGGCGAAGGCACAACACCTCCGGTCAGCTCGACCAAATCGATGACAGGTCACTCCCAAGGGGCCACAGGCGCACAAGAAGCAATCTACTGCCTTCTCGCTCTGCAAAACGATTTCATCATCCCGTCGATCAATGTGGAAACGCTTGATCCTGCGTTAAACGCTGCTGAAATCGCAACCACCCGCGTTGACAACGCAGGACTTGATACGGTGATGACCAACTCCTTCGGCTTTGGCGGCACCAACGGCTCCATGCTGCTTAGCAAATTTCACGGGTGATCTGATATGACAGGCTCTATGCACGGTAAAAGAGGCCTTATTATGGGCGTTGCCAACGAACGCTCGATTGCGTGGGGCATTGCCAAAGCGATGGCAGAGGCGGGCGCAGAACTGGCGTTTACTTATCAAGGCGAAGCATTCGGCAAACGCCTAGAACCGCTCGCAGCCTCCGTTGGTTCCGACTTCATGGTCGATGTAGACGTCACCGATGATGCCTCGCTCGACACCGCGTTTGAGCAACTTGGCAAACGCTGGGACAGCATCGACTTCGTGGTCCACGCGATTGCTTATTCGGACAAGAACGAACTCACGGGCCGCATCCTCAATACATCTCGTGAAAACTTCAAAAACTCGATGGATATCTCCGCATATTCCTTAATCGAAGTCGCACGCCGCGCGCACCCGATGATGGTCGACAACGGCGGTACGATCCTGACGCTCACTTATATGGGCTCAACCCGCGTTACCCCGAATTACAATGTCATGGGCGTGGCAAAAGCGGCGCTAGAATCTACTGTGCGTTACCTCGCCAACGATCTCGGCCCTGAGGGTATCCGCGTTAACGCGATCAGCCCAGGCCCAATGAAAACCCTCGCAGGTGCGGCCATTGGCGGCGCGCGCAAGACCTACAAGCACACGGATCAAAACGCACCTTTGCGCAACAATGCGACACTAGACGCAGTCGGCGGTGCTGCTGTCTTCCTCGCTTCCGATGTAGGTGCCTGCACGACAGGTGAAATCGTCCGGGTTGATGGCGGCTTCCATGTCTTGGGGATGCCACAACAAGACAACCTGTAAAGCTTCATCTTTCGAAATTAACTTTGGGGGAGCCCGCTCAACGGGAAGGGGTTAGCCCCAGCTTTCGAATTTCCGACGAAAATTCGCGCCCCTAAAACCACTGTCCTGGTTCCATCAATCCCAAATCCAGCAGTTGTCGGGAATGCCACTCAAACGGCGCAGAATTGTGCCACTTGAAAGTTTGAATATCAAACGATGAACCTGGGTTTCGTTTCAACGCCTTGGCCGTGCGAAACGACATGATCGCCGCAGACAGGTTATGATGCCACTCACAGGCATATGTATTGTATTCTGGCACATTAAACGTGTGGTTCGCACGCAGCTGCAATCCCTTTTGAGATTTAAACAAAGCCACACGGTCTATCTTGCGGCTGGCCTCTGTCACATGCTCTTCATAGCGCCAACGCAGTCCGCCAAAAAAGTCGAGCTGTCGTTCCTCAGGCCACGTCGTGCCAGGCTTCATACGTGCCAAAGCATAATAACCGGATCGATCCATATGCGCATGCTCGAGCGAGACCGCATTCGGGAAGGTTTCCAGATCATCCGCATAAAGATCGACGACATAGGTCATCACGCTCGCGCGGCGCTCTTCTGCGTTAAAGCCGATCATTTCCCCAACGCTGCGGGTCTCACAAAATGGGTAAAAGAGATACTCAGCATTATAGCAGTAATAAAACCAAATATCAGGTGCAGCCGCGACAACTTGATTCACAGCCTCTTCCAACGTCCCATCACAGGTTAAATCATATGAAACCCGATGCACAATATCGACCAAATCAGTCGGTAAATCAAAAGCATCCGGCATCATTGCAATCACATGCTTGAAGCCACAATCAATGTGGTGTCGCACAGTCGTGCCAATTTCGACATCGTCTTCGATAAAGATCAGCGCAACAGGCCCTTTGACGAAGACCTCTTTTGCACCAGCAATGAACTGCTTGAGCGACGAATACCGCGACACACCAAATTCCCTATCTTCTACCAATCCAGCTAGAATCGGCCATTTGTGCGTGCATTGCAAGCGCCCAGCGTTTTGATGTAATACGCGCCAGACCCGCGCAATGCGCGCCCCTCATTCTAAAGGCGTTTTACCATGGCAGAGACTAAGAAACTCTTTATCAAAACCTACGGCTGCCAGATGAATGTCTACGATTCCGAACGCATGAGCGAAGCATTAGGGGCATCGGGTTACACAGAAACCCAAACGCCCGATGATGCGGACATGATTTTGCTCAACACATGTCACATCCGCGAGAAGGCCGCAGAAAAGATATATTCAGAACTCGGTCGGATGAAATCGCTGAAGACCGCCAAACCCGATCTCAAAATCGGTGTCGCAGGCTGTGTCGCGCAGGCGGAGGGTGCAGAAATAATGCGGCGCCAGCCCGCCGTCGATCTGGTTGTTGGCCCCCAGAGCTATCACCGTCTTGCAGAAATGGAAATCAAAACCCGTCGCGGCGAAAAGGCGCTGGATACAGATTTCCCGATTGAGGATAAATTCGAAGCGCTCAAACATCGCCCCAAGGCCCGTCGCGCGCCAGCGGCTTTCTTGACGGTCCAGGAAGGCTGTGACAAGTTCTGCGCCTTCTGCGTCGTGCCTTATACCCGTGGTGCCGAAACCAGTCGTCCAGTGCAGCGCATCGTCGATGAAGCAAAGAACCTCGTAGAACGTGGCGTGCGCGAGATCACCTTGCTCGGGCAGAACGTGAACGCCTATCACGGGACTGGCCCTGACGGAAATGAATGGGGCCTCGCACAGCTCATTTGGGAACTCGACAAGGTCGATGGTCTCGCGCGCATCCGATTTACCACGTCGCACCCCAACGACATGCAAGATGACCTGATCGACGCACACGCGCATTGTGCTAAGCTGATGCCTTATCTGCATTTACCTGTGCAATCCGGCTCTGACCGCATCTTAAAGCGCATGAACCGCTCACACACAGCAGACAGCTATCTGCGTCTTATCGAGCGGATCCGCGCTGCGCGTCCTGACATTCTTATGTCCGGTGATTTCATCGTGGGCTTTCCCGAAGAAACCGAAGAAGACTTCCAAGCGACGCTAGATCTGATCAAAGAGGTGCGCTACGGCTATGCCTACTCGTTCAAATACTCGACCCGTCCGGGCACACCCGCAGCTGAGCGCGCACAAGTAGAAGACGCGGTCGCCGCTGAACGCTTGCAACGCTTGCAAGCCTTGATCACTCAGCAGCAGGTCGAAATCCAGAACAGTATGGTAGGCCGCGATGTGACTATCTTGATCGAAAAGCAAGGTCGCGATTCGGGCCAAATGGTCGGCAAATCCGAGTATTTGCATGCAGTGCATATCAACGACTGCGACGCGATCCCCGGCGACTTAGTCCAAGCACGCATCACAGAAGCGGTCCGAAATTCACTTGCTGGGACGATGATCTAACCCAATTTTAGGCACGCCCAACCCTTTGAGCCGCTTCGACTTTTCTCGCACCTGAGCACCACGGCTCCCTGCAAAACAGGACAACACTCGAATCGGTGGCCAGCATTCAGATCAAAGAAACCGACAAATCCCTGCACGTCTCCCGCTTTCAGGTAAAAGCCAGCCGAATTTACCCTACCGAAGGGTAAATTGGCGCGCTAAGGCATCTTATTGTCATCAAATTACACTTCACACGAAGCCAGTATTTGGTAGAGTATCAATATTTAGTGGGATGCAGAGCAAGTACACCGCGTATATAGTGGCGCTCTGGGGGGTTTAGGACGAAGGACGATGGCTATGGTTAATTTGCTTTCAAAAGCACTTCGTACCGTTGCAAAAAGTGCTGCTATTCTAAGCGTGAGTGCAATGGCATTCACAACTGTCGCGTCTGCTAAGCAACATGGTACACAACAATTTGGTGACGCTCAGGGCGTTGCGACTGCTATTCAGGGTGCTGCGACAGGCAAAACACGCACAGTTCTTGGCGAGCGCTACATTCCAAACATTTGGGTTGATCCCGATGGGTGCGAGCACTGGGTGATGGATGATGGTGTTGAAGGCTACATGACGCCGCACACCAACCGACAAGGTATCCCGGTCTGCCGCCGTGGTAATGTCTGTGGCGTGATGAACTCTGATCAGTTTTTCTCCACCAACAGCCACCATATCAGCCGCTCTGGCCAGCAGCATTTGATGAATTTTTTCCGTAGCTCAAAAGCGTCGGCCTACATCATTGCAGGTCACACGGACAGCCGCGCCTCAGACGAATATAACATGCGTCTGTCCTACAACCGCGCCACGACCGTCGCTAATATCGCACGTAGCGCTGGTGCTCGTGTTGCAGATGTACGCGGCTATGGTGAGCGTATGCCAATCGCGAGCAACAAATCTCAAGTCGGCATGTCGAAGAACCGTCGTGTTGAAATCATCTGCGTGCGCTGAGGAAATGGCTATGAAACTTGTAAAAATCACCCTTGCTATTGCTGCTGTCACTGCGCTTGCCGCCTGCGAAGGCCAAATTGGTGCTGACAAAGGCATTGACCGAGGAACAGCCACTAAAGATCTCAGCCAGTTGGTTGCTGGTATCTGGGTTGATCCAAACGGCTGCGACCACTGGATCATCGATGATGGTGTTGAGGGCTACCTCTCAGCACGACTCGACAAATACGGCAAGCCGGTTTGCTCTGGCGCAGCCCCTGCAAACGTCGCGACAGGTAACTTCAAAGGCGGCGCGACAAGCATCATCGGGGACATACTCTGATCCAGAACGGCATCTTTGAAACACAAATAGGCCGCGGGTATTGCACCTGCGGCTTTTTTACGTCCTGCCCCGCACTATATACACCTCAGTCTAACCTAAGGAGCGCTGCGTGACCGCAACCGAACTATCACCGGATCTACCAACATCTGCCGAAGCAATGGTGGAATTTCCCGACAATCGCCTGCTGATTGATCTGTGTGGTGAATACGATAAGAACCTCGCCCAAGTTGAAGCGGGCACTGATGTGGAAATCATCCGCCGTGGCAATCGCTTGGTTATCGTGGGCGAAACCGATGCGCGCGCGGCAGCTATTGAGTTGCTCGGCAGGCTTTATGCGCGTTTGGAGGATGGCAAGCCTTTAGAGTCCGCTGACATCACTGCTGAGTTGCGCATGGGACTAGCCCCACGGCGCAAAAGCGATGACGTCGAGGGTCAAGCGGAACTGTTTCAAAGCGATCACATCGAAATCAAAACCCGCAAGAAAACCATTCAAGCGCGTACTGATGCGCAGAAGACCTACATCACATCACTGTTTGACAATGAGCTTGCCTTCGGCATCGGCCCCGCAGGCACAGGCAAAACCTACCTGGCGGTAGCTGTTGGCGTGGCGATGTTTATTGGCGGACATGTGGACAAAATCATCCTGTCGCGTCCTGCCGTCGAAGCTGGTGAAAAGCTGGGCTACTTGCCGGGGGACATGAAAGATAAAGTCGATCCATACATGCAGCCGCTCTATGATGCGCTCAACGACTTCTTGCCTGCGAAACAACTGACCAAGCTGCTGGAAGACAAACGCATTGAAATCGCGCCGCTTGCCTTCATGCGTGGCCGCACGCTCTCCAACGCTTTCGTGGTACTTGATGAAGCACAAAACGCAACAACCATGCAGATGAAAATGTTCCTCACGCGTCTTGGCGAAGGCTCTCGCATGGTGATCACGGGCGATCGCACCCAAATCGACTTGCCTCGCGGCGTGCCCTCTGGGCTCTCGGACGCGGAACGTTTGCTCAACAAGATCCCATCTATTAGCTTCAACTATTTCACCTCCAAAGACGTGGTGCGCCACCCGCTCGTCGCCGCGATCATCGAAGCCTATGAAGCAGATCACGAAGCTATGCTCGCACGCAAGAAAACCTGAATGTCTTCATCTTTCCAAATAAACTTTGGGGGTCTGGGGGCTGGCCCCCAACCTATTCACTCAAAATGCTGACAGACACCATCATCGAAGACAGCCGTTGGCAAACCGTGGATCTCGCAACGCTCGCTGAAACAGCTGCCCGTAAAACGCTCACTCAACTCGACCTCGATCCCACGGTGTTCGAAATCGCCATTCTCGCCTGCGATGATACACGCATTGCCGAGTTAAATACCGAGTTCAGGGACAAACCGACGCCCACCAACGTGCTATCTTGGCCTTCAGATGAACGCGCCAGCGATATCGACGGTGCACGTCCTGAAAAACCTGTCCTCCCAATGGATGCTGAGCTCGGTGATATCGCCATTAGCTATGACACTTGCGCGCGCGAAGCGCAGTCCGCAAACAAGCCGCTCACTGACCACACCACCCATTTAATCATCCACGGCGTGCTTCATTTGCTCGGGTATGACCATATTCGTGACCTTGATGCCACTTTGATGGAACAAACAGAGGTGTTGATACTTGGCACGCTGGGTGTAGATACCCCATATTAACATCATTCGGCGCATAGAGCGCCACTATCACACAAGGATTACAGCGCGCCATGGGCGACAAAGACGGCTCCTCTATCGCAGCGCAGAGCGCGCATCAAAGTGACGACGAGCACACACAAGGCACCGCTCCAAACGAGACAGGCTTCTTTTCACGCGTGATCTCTGCGCTTAGCCCATCGCAAGACGGCGGCGCACCAGTGCTTGCTACAATCCCAAACACTCCGCGCGCGCAGCCCCATGGCATGATCAATCTTCGCCGCATGCGGATCGAAGACGTCGCCATTCCGAAAGGCGACATCACCTGTGTTCCGCTGAGCGCGAGTAAAGAAGAGTTGCTTGAGGTTTTCAAAGATAGCGGCTTAACCCGTTTGCCCGTTTACAATGGCACGCTCGATACCCCGCTAGGGTTTGCACATTTGAAAGATTTCGCGCTGCTGCACGGCTTTAATAGCGAAGATACAGCTTTTGATTTGCAAGCTATGTTACGGCCCTTGCTTTACGTGCCCCCTTCCATGCCAATCGGGATTTTGCTGACCAAAATGCAGACAGAGCGGCGGCATATGGCGCTGGTAATTGACGAATATGGTGGCGTTGATGGTTTGGTGACGATTGAGGACCTCATCGAACAGGTCATCGGCGAAATCGAAGATGAACACGACACCGAAGAGGCTGAGCTGTGGACTTTAGAAAAGTCAGGCCAGTATCTGGCACAAGCCAAAGCGCCCTTGGATGAATTCGAAGATGCTATCGGCCTTCACCTCACTGAGGATGATGAGATCGACGCGGAAGAGATAGAAACCCTTGGCGGTCTGGTCTTCATGCTCGCAGGTCACGTGCCCGCGCGCGGCGAAGTCGTGCGTCACCCTGCGGGATATGAATTCGAAGTGATCGACGCTGATCCGCGCCGCATCAAGCGTCTGCGCGTGCGCCTTGCACCGCCTCCAGCCGAATAAACCATGAGCCCGCGCCGCAAGCATTTTGCGTTTTGTGTTCTTGCAGGCCTCAGCTTTACAAGTGCGCAAGCACCGCTTGGTATCTGGCCCGGCGTTATGCTTGGTTTTGCCCTCTCGGTTTGGTTGCTGCGCATCAGTGAAACGCCCCTCCGCGCGTTTTGGACGGGATGGAGTATTGGCGCGAGCTATTTCGCAACCTCGCTGATCTGGATCGTCGAACCCTTTCTCGTTGATTTTGCGGCCACTGCGTGGATGGCCCCGTTTGCATTGGTTCTCATGGCCAGCGGACTTGCCTTGTTTTGGGCTATGCCTTTCTGGGGGGCTGCCAAGCTCGGAAAACCTGTCACCATATTGGCCCTTTGGCCCCTTGCAGAATATGCGCGCAGCGTCTTGTTCTCGGGATTTCCATGGGGATTGAGTGCCTACGCTTGGGTCGACACGCCCGTCGCGCAGATTGCAGCGTGGGTCGGCCCTCACGGACTTGGTGCGCTCACTCTGGCGCTTGCGGCTTTACCCGTTTTCATCGGACTACGCCTTGGAAGCGCGCTGGGACTTGCGGGCTTGCTTGGTTTAGCAGGCTTGGGGTTGATGCGTCTTGGCGACACGCCGCCACAGGCCGATGATGCGCCGATCATCCGGCTCACCCAACCCAATGCGCCACAACATCAAAAATGGGACCCTGACTATGCATTCATTTTCTTTCGCCGCCTCACACTCGCCACCGCAGCCGCGCCACACCCCGATTTAGTCGTTTGGCCGGAGACGTCTTTGCCAACCTGGCTCAATGATGCAGACCAAGCCTTGGAGCTGATTAAAGACGCCGCCGCAGGCGTACCCGTTCTAATCGGCGCTCAAAGATACGAGGGGCTGCGCGCTTACAACAGCCTCGCGTTGCTCGATGAAGCGGGTCGGATTGGCCAGATCTATGACAAACATCACCTTGTGCCTTTTGGAGAATTTCTACCCTTGAAAGCAATGCTCAGCACGCTTGGCATGGGTGTTTTGACGGAAACTTATGGCGGCTTCACCCCCGGCGCAGGCCCTGCGCTGATGGATCTCGGCCCAATCGGTAAGGCCTTGGCCCTGATTTGCTACGAGGCTGTTTTCCCACATCAAATGACCAGTGTTGACGGGCGACCGCGGTTCTTATTGCATGTCACCAATGATGCCTGGTTCGGCACGTGGTCGGGGCCTTACCAACATCTCGCGCAAGCGCAATTTCGCGCGATCGAGCAAGGTCTGCCACTGCTGCGCAGTGCTAATACGGGAATCACCGCTTCAATCGATGCCAATGGGCAGATCTTGAGGAGTTTGGCGCTTGGCGAAAGCGGATATTTGGACGCGACGCTGCCACCGCGCTTTGCACCAACCCTTTATGCACGTTTCGCAGACATACCTGCGCTCTTGATCCTAATCGCTCTCTTTTGTGTCACACTTTTGCCTTACCGATCTCCGAAACGTTGACGCACGGATCAAGCAGATCTAAGTCGAACTAAAGACTGCCACAACGGCTTCCTGACGTGGTGGAAAAATCTTACTGGAGCACTATCCTTGACACGCCAAAATTACACCTTCACCTCGGAGTCCGTCTCTGAAGGGCATCCTGATAAAATTTGCGATCGCATTTCCGACGCCGTTCTCGATGCGTTCCTTACAGAGGAGCCCGAAGCACGCGTTGCTGCAGAAACTTTCGCCACGACCAACCGCGTCGTCATTGGTGGTGAAGTGGGGCTAGCCGATCAATCCAAGCTCAAAGAATACATGGGCAAGATCGAAGAAATCGCGCGCGCTTGCATCAAAGATGTGGGCTACGAACAGGACAAGTTCCACCACGCGACCTGCAAGGTCACCAACCTGCTGCACGAGCAATCCGCGCATATCGCACAGGGCGTTGATTCAAACGCTGACAAGGATGAAGGCGCTGGTGATCAGGGCATCATGTTCGGCTACGCGACGAATGAGACGGACGCCCTTATGCCTGCGCCCATTCAATATTCCCACGCGATCCTGCGCCGTCTTGCGGAAGTGCGCAAAGACGGCACAGAGCCGACATTACGTCCAGATGCGAAGTCCCAGCTGTCTGTGGTTTATGAAGCTGGCAAACCCGTTGGCGTGTCCTCTATCGTTTTATCCACGCAGCACCGCGATGAGGATCAAACGTCCGACGACATCCGCGCCATCGTGGAGCCATACATCCGCGAAGTCCTGCCATCTGGCTGGATCACAGAGGCGACCGAGTGGTGGGTCAACCCGACAGGTACATTCGTAATCGGCGGACCTGATGGCGATGCAGGCCTCACAGGGCGCAAGATCATCGTAGACACATATGGTGGTGCCGCGCCACATGGTGGTGGTGCATTCTCTGGCAAAGATCCGACCAAGGTTGACCGCTCCGCAGCTTATGCCGCACGCTACCTCGCGAAGAACGTTGTTGCGGCTGGCATGGCTGAACGCTGCACAATCCAGCTCTCTTACGCGATTGGCGTGTCCAAGCCACTGTCGATCTATTGCGACACGTTTGGTACGGGCCAAGTGCATGAAACAGCGATCGAAAAAGCGATTGAGAAGTGCATGGATCTCACCCCTCGCGGCATTCGTGAGCATCTGCAAATGAACCGTCCAATTTATGAGCGTACGGCAGCCTATGGTCATTTCGGTCGTGAGCCTGATGCAGATGGTGGTTTCTCTTGGGAGAAGACCGATTTGGGTGAGGCGCTTAAAGCGGCTGTTTAAAACTCGCACTCGAACAACAAGAGAATGCCCCGTCACGCGCAGCGCGGGGCATTTTGCATTGTAAAGCAACCTATTGCGCAGCGCGATTCCGATGATAGGTCAGTGCCATCGCCATCAATGCGCGTGTCGGGAACTCTGGCACGTCGGTGGCGAGATCAAGCGATACGGCCCTATTACCTGAGTAGTGAAATTCACTCGGGAAGGCCTCGCGCATCCGTTCCACCAAATCCGTATTGCAGTTGAAGAAAAGCGTGCATTGGTTCGGAAACTTCTCCTTCCACGCCATTCGTATCGTACTGCCCGCTTTGCTCTTGGGTGTGAGATACGCTGGCTCGCCCCACTTCAACGTCTCATGCAACGCACCAACTTCAAGGCGCGCGGCCTCTTCGAAAATGACCTCGCGCAGGGCGTTGAACTTGGCTTGTGCCGCAACAGGATAGGTCGCGAAAACCGCTTTCACATCTTGCGGCATATCAGGAAGAGCGTAAACATACAGGGAACACCCTCTATTTTGGCCTGATTTGATCTGCGATTATTGCGCGAAGCTGGCGTTTATGCTGGCGTGATATGAGGGTTTTGATGATGAGCAAAGTTAAGCACGGTCGTGGTTCCAGATACACGGATGATTTCAAACGTAAGCTTGCAGCGCAAAGCAGTGCTGACGGCGTCAGCGTTCCAATGGTGGCAAAGAAGCACGGCGTACCGGAAAATTGAATATATGCGTGGCGCAGTGATGGGCAGTTTCAGCCTGATAATGTCGCGGTCTCTACGTTCACTCACGTAGAGATTCCCGACGTGGATAGAGCTGACACATCTGCGTCATTCGTCCCCAGCACCCCACCTGTCGCTCATATTGAGATCACGCTTGAGAATGGCCGCAAGCTAAGCCTCAGGACACTGGCTTTGTTCTGGAACTGCCGAAAGGGCTGGCAGCATGATCCCCGTACTGGCGGGTGTGACGGATATGCGGAGCGGCTTCAACGGCCTGGCGGCTCAGGCCGAGCAGGTTCTGGCGGGTGATCCTTATTCTGGTCGTCTGTTTTTGTTCAGAGGTCGGCGCGGCGATCAGATTAAAATAATCTGGTGGAACGGCCAGGTTGCGTGGTTGTCTACCAAGCGTCTGGAGCGCAGCCGTTTCGTGTGGCCCGCAGCGCGCGGGGGTAAAATCAGCTTGAGCCGCGCCCAACTTGCGATGCTGATGGAGGGCATTAGCTGGCGTATTGTACAGAAGACATGGTGGCCTTCCATGGTGAGGTAATGGCATATTTTGTTGCTGTTTATGTCCTTTTGGGATTCCCATAATGTCCATATTTTGGTATAAATGAGTATGGGTAAGACCCCTCCAAATCTGGCTGATCTGCCCCGTGAAGTGGAGGCGTTATTCGCCGCGCAAGCAGCAGAATTGTCAGGTCTGAAGCAAGAATTTCTCGGGGCATCCCTTGACCATGCGACGGCGCAAAAGGGCCTCAAGCACGAGATGGGAGCAGTGCTGAGCGCGCGGCCCATGCGCGCGCCATCCAGAACAGAGACACTATCATCGCAGATCTGCGCCTGCAATTTCACGGGCACAAAAAACACCGTTTTAGCTCAAAGTCAGAAAACAGCACGCAGCTGGCGCTGGAGTTGATCCTTGAAGAGATGGAAATCGAACAAGCCGCTGAGACGGATGATGAGGACGCGTCCCCTGACGCTCAGGTCAAGCCACACCGCGCAAGCGCAAACCTTTCCCAAAGGGGCTGAAGCGTGTTGTGAAGACCATCACCCCCAGTGATGCTTGCGCCGACTGTGATGGCAGCTTCAAAGTGCTGGGAACAGATGTGATGGGAGTATTGGAGTATGTGCCGGGCCATTAAATCGTGAACCGAATTGGCCGCCCGCGTCTGGCCTGCACCTGTTGTGAGAAGGTTGTGCAGGCCGAGATGCCAAACCGCCCCATTCCTAAGAGTTTTGTCGGCCCCGCGCTGATCGCCCACATCCTGTGCTGCAAATACGGCTATCATCTTCCGCTCTATCGCCAGTCCCAGATGTTCGCCAATGAGGGTATAGATTTGAGCGGTGCACTCATGGCGGGATGGGTCGGCAAATGCACCAAACAGCTAAAACACGTTTCAGATGCGATCCGCGATCATGTGTTTGAGGCGCAGGCGATCTTCATGGATGATACAACGGTCAAGCTGCTCCAGAAGGGCAATGGCTGTGGTAAGAACAAGACTAAAACCGCACGGTTGTGGGTCTAGGCCAGAAAAGAAGATACTTGGGCCATCGGAG
>OCVR010000580.1_pt1 | contig 30386 bp, 23 predicted proteins | sample 1539091 | NCBI WGS metagenome assembly OCVR01 (sample SAMEA3355530, study PRJEB22509) | marine metagenome | biome: marine; feature: coastal ocean; material: water | place: USA | collected 2010-08-07 | depth 16 m | reverse complement strand
CTTGTTAGGTGATGTGCAGGTACAGTTGAGTCGTTGGCAAATGGAAACCATAGCCGTCAGCGCGCTCGATCAGATTGCGTTGGAGAAAAGCGGCGACGACTTGGTATTAATGGATGCCAATACCTATCGAAGGCACTGTGATGATCCTCTGCTAGCGGATGATTTGCTTGTACTGGTCGTCGACTCGGATCAAGCCATCGAACTTACGGACAATGGCCGTAAACATGTGGTTGTTGATCCAGCGATCCGGGCGATGCATTTACGATCACTAATCCAACGCGAAATTGGTGCGGTGACCCGCACACTTGTTTAACAGCAGGACCGGCGTCTAAGGCCGGTTGCCTAGGATGCGGTGTGAAAACACGCCGTCAGTCCCTGATCACCGGCATGCTCATCCTCAGCGTTGTCGTAATACTGCGTATGGTAGAAATTCAGATCAGTAATCAAGCCATCGGCACTGAGGGTGGCGATGGTCGAGCCAAACCCATATTTGTCGAAGGCGACGCCGTTAATACCGATAACAAAAAGGGCGCCTGGTTTTGCGATATGTAACAACTTATAAAGTGCCTCTGGACCAACGTGACCCAGGGTGAATGTCCCGGCACTGACGATGGCACCATAGCTATGTGAGGCAATGTCGAGATCGCCCGTGAGATCCGCACAGACCAGTTGGCGGTAAAGGCCTTTAGTCTCACTGACATCAAGCATTTCCTGGGAAATGTCGATGCCATCAATCGGCGCTGAGGTGTGTGCCGTCAGCGCTTCGGCAACCAGACCCGTGCCCGCGCCAACATCCAAAATGGGTTGGTGATACGCGGAGGCTAGCTGGGAATAGATTGCTGCGATGCGCGCAGGATAGACATAACCGCGCGGTGCGGCAAAATCGCTGTCGTAAGTCTCTGCCCAATCCCGGTAGAGTTCGATGTTGTCCGCGGGAGTTTCAACCGCATAGGCATCATCAAGCCCTAGTTTCTTTTTGCTCATCTACGACTTTCTCCCGGATTGCTGGCTCTGTCTAACAAGCAATCTATTGTACTTGAATGCTCGCGCTGTGGGGGCATGCGACCCTGACCGCATTATAGTCGCAATGAAAGGTGCGGGATGTGGCATTAGTTGCCCTGACAGGTGGCGGCGGCGCTTTTCCCAGACTGTTATGTCCCGGGGCCTGAGCAGCTGCAAGTGGTCCTGCCTGGAGGGCTGCGAGATGAGTGCTTGGCGTAACCAGAAGACCAGCAATGGGCTTCGTTTTACTTCCTTTATCGATGCCTTGAGTCGCTTGTAAATCGCGTGCGTGGGTGCTGTAATTCTTCACCTTTTTCTGCCTTCCGATGTCGATGAGCTACGAGCTACCACTAGACCAGCGCTCCATGGTGCTCGATGAGCATCGAAACGGTTTCTATCGTCGCGCGCTTGAACAAGTCATTGGCCCGGAATCGGTGGTGATGGATTTGGGAGCGGGCCTGGGTATATTAGGGTTTATTGCTGCCTCGCTTGGTGCGAAAAAAGTGCTACTGGTTGAGCCAAAAACTAACCAAGCGGCGGCTAGACAGATAGCGGCGGAAAATGGCTTAGAACACAAAGTTGAATTTATTGCCTCAACCGCGGAGCAACTCCTCTCCGAGGTTAAGGTGGACATCATAACCTCGGTTTTTACCGGTAACTTTCTGCTGGAAGAAGACTTGCTTCCCTCGCTTTTTCTGGCAAGAGACCGGTTTTTGAAACCGGCGGGCGTACTGATCCCTGATCGCGCTGTTATGGTGGTTGTCCCTGTTTCCATGGGCGATTTTTACGATAAGCATATCAACCGATGGGCAGATGGGTCTCAAGGAATCACGCATGGGGCGATGCTTCCACTGGCAAGGAATAGTCTTTACATGGACAGTTTCAGTGCCGCTGAATTTACGCCGCTTGCAACACCGAAAAAAATTCGCTCGTTAGATTTTCACACAGCATCCGTCGCTGATTGTCACGAAGAGGTCAGTTTTCAAATACGAGAAAAGGCACAAATAGATGGTTTTCTTTGCTGGTTTGACGCCCGTATGGGTGATGAATGGCTTAGTACCTCGCCCAAGGCGCCGAAAACACACTGGTCTCAAGTCTTTATGCCAGTTAACAGGTCAAATTTGGAAACCGAAGCGAATGTCAGCCTCCGCATTGATCGGTCCGAGTTTGGTGAGTGGCACTGGCGTTTTACAACGGCTCAGGGATCACAGCAGTATTCGAGTTTTCTTTCTGCGCCGACGACCGTGACTGAATTGCGGCGCCGGTCCGAAAGCTATAGGCCAGTACTGTCGGTGGAGGGCCGCGCAGGTCAGTTTGTCCTGAGTAAGTTCGGCGAGCAGTCAACGGTGTCAGAAATAGCATCAGAGTTACAAGCCAATTTTCCTGAGCTTTTTGCTGATGAGTCGGCCGCGCTGAGATTCGTTCAAGAGATCGCAGGAAGTTTTGGTGAATAGCTACGCGTACTTCGATGGAGTGTTGCAGAGTGAGTTGCCTCTGCCTGAGCTTTTGCCTGGGCATAGTAGCCAGGCATCGTTTGGCATTGAGATACTTTTTGGAGGGCCTCCGAAGAGTTTGCAGCCGGCGTTGCTTCACCGGTGGATCGATGAAGAAGGAGAAGTAGAACTGGAACTGCTTGGTGGCGAGGATCGCTATCAATTGACGGTACCGGGCGTCGTTTCTACCACCATGGACTTCAGGGCTAGCCAGCTCATGGTCACGCCTTTATGCGATGACGAATCGTTACTCAGGGAGCAACTCATCGACCAGGTATTGCCAAGAATTATGTCGACGTACAGTCCATTGGTGATGCATGCCAGTGGTGTAACAAAGGCAGGGAAGACGCTTGCTTTCGCCGGTAACAGTGGCGCTGGGAAGTCAACCATCGCCGCTCATTTTCAGCAGGCGGGTTGGGAGCTTTTGACCGATGATTGTCTGAAAGTAAGCTTGTCTGATAATAACGTCGTTGCATGTGGCGCATATCCGGGACTGAAGCTGCTGCCGGATAGAAGCGAGCAGGTGAATTCAGCGGGCGCCTTTGACTCTCCCAATGTGCAATCCTTTAGCAAATGCCGCAGTCTTCAAGCATCGAGCCAGCCAGCCGCAAGAGCGTTAAGCGCGATGGTTTTTATAGAACCACATGCGACGAGTTTTAAGCTTGAAGAGCAAGCCGGGGCCGGTGTGCTCCTGGAGATGATGAAGCAGACGTTTGCGTTTAACCCGAGTGACATTGAAGCCGCGGCTCGGAGGCTACAAGACGGGCAACGTTTGTTGGCGAGCAACTTACCCTGTTTGTTCATTTCCTATCCGCATGATTACGGGCTACTTCCGGTGCTTGCTGAAGCGCTTGTCGAGCGCCTTCGATAAGGATTGTTACGGCAGCGATGGCGGATTATGATCTTGGCATGACTACCGCTCGCCACATTGAGTTATCCCCAAAAGCCATTTGCCAAGAGGTGAACGGTGAAATGGTCATTTTGGACATGGAGAGTGAGCAGTATTTCAGTCTGAATGAAGTAGGAAGCAAGTTATGGCGGCTTCTTGAATCTGACAGCAACCTGTCTTTGGCTATTATCGCTCTGCTTGACCAGTATGAGGTGGAGGGTGAGCAGTTGAGGCAGGACGTCGAACGTCTGGTCGCCGAACTCATTAGTGCCGGGTTGGCCTCCGAATCTCTCGTTGCGTAGTAAGCGGTCATTGGATTAGCGATGAGCGGACTCTATGGCCTGTTTTTTCGTCGGAGCGGCCGCTCCACTGATGTTCTGTTAAACCAACTGTCGCACCAGTCAAGGCATAGAGCGGAAAAACTAGTCAACCTGACGCAAGATCAAGTTGGTATGGGCGTCGCAGAGCCGCAAAGCAGCGAATTCCTTCTGACGGCTGATATTCGGCTCGATAATCGGCGAGAGCTTTGTCATCAGCTGGGGCTAAGTGCTGATGCCACAACCAGTGAATCGACGATCCTGATTACAGCGTATCGGCGCTGGGGTGAGGCTTTCGTGAGTAAGTTGATTGGTGATTTTTCCTTTGCGCTGTGGGATGAAGGCCGACAAACCATAATCTGTGCAAGAGACCACCTTGGTGTAAAGCCGTTTTATTATCTGCTTGACGGTGAGCAGTTTGTGTTTGCATCGGAGGCCAATATCATCGGCGTTATTCCAGCCTTCGAGTGCACAATCAACGCCGCCAGGCTTATTGACTACCGCGTTGACTGGCTCGAGTCTATTGATAAGCGGTGTACGTTCTTTAACGAAGTTCATCGACTGCCGCCAGCAAGTGTGCTGATCGTTAATGCCGATAGTCATCAAGAGCGCACCTACTGGGAACTTGACGCGCATCGAGAGGTCTATTTTCCCAACGATGAGGATTATCAAAGTGCATTTAATGAGCTAACTCGCCAGGCCGTGCAATGTCGAACGAACATTGGGGCAGGCGGCGTCATGTTAAGTGGGGGTGTGGATTCTTCATTGGTTACGGCGATCGCTGCTGATCTTCAGGAAGGGCCTTTACCCGCGTATTCAGGCCTGATACCCAGGAGTGCAAAAGACAATGACTCGGAAAGTGTACGATTGTTGCTGGGACAACTTGATGTGATCGATAGGTCTCTTGAAACCACAGCGCAGAGTCAGTATCACCCGCAACTCAACAAATTGCTTGAAAAGATTGGTGAACCGTTCGATGCGAGTATGTTGCAAAGCTACCTTATGTATCTGCGCGCAGCTGAAGATGGCTGTGACTATGTGCTGGATGGTGTTGATGGCGACATCGCTCACGGCCTGCCTTCCTCCTATCCTAAATGGATCGCGAAACATGACGGCGTGGTGGCAGCGTTCACCGAGGTCTATTGGATTTGGCGTCGCTGGTACAAGCCTGACGAGAGTCTCGCTGCAATTTACCTTGAATATGCGAGGCTTATGTTTACGCCGAGAGTCGTGCGCCAGGTGAAACAAAAAATAGGCGGTAGCATTACTGACCGTCAATTTAGCGAAGTCATGTGCGAGTATGGTATCGACCCATCGGTCGCGATCGATACAGAGCTGCATGCACGCATCGAGAAAGAAAACACCAATTTTCTGGCAAAGGGAGCTTCGCTGAAACAACAGCGAGTGGCTCACATTCATCATCCCGGATTGGTAGCGGCGTTGGAAAGGTATGACAGGGTAGCCGCAAGTTGCGGTGTTGAAGCACGACATCCGTTGTTAGATAAGCGGCTGGTCGAGTTTTCACTGGCGATACCGGGAAAACAATCAGGATCCCAGGGTTGGTCTAAGTATCTGATGAGGCGGGTGGCTGCGCAATATTTACCGCCAGAAGTGGCATGGCGAACCTCTGCGGATGATAATGGCGCGGAATTTATCCATAGTTGGGCAGCTGAGCAGCAACAGCTTCTTGGTTCAACCATTGAGTCAAGCGGAGACCTGCTGCGGCCCTATGGTTTTAAGGTCAGTAAAAGTTCAAAGGATGTTATGGAGCAATGGAGTACCTTCTGCCTCATTGCCTGGCAATCTCATATTACAAAATCAGTCCATAATGGTAGTATCAGGTGACGAATTCAGACAGACTAGGGACAGTGTCTTGGAAGCGCCGCCAAAACCGTCAATGCCAAAACCGCCAAAAAAGCTGCCATATTCAGCTCCAAAACTTGAGGCTCATGGCAGCATCGCGAGTCGGACAGCCGGGGGTAGCCGCCCGATGATGGAAATGCTCATGAGCAGCATGATGATGCGCATGGCGATGCCTTAACGGTCATTCTTGGAAAGTGCTGGCTATCTCGGCAATCTCAGCGATACCTAAATAGTCGCTCCATGCGAGAGGATCCACGAGTGCCTGCATTGTGGTAGGAACATAGTGGAAAAAAATCATATGGCTGTAGAAATTGCGTTCAATCGGCGCTGGGTCGCGGTAATGCCATTGACTACTGCCTGAAAAAGCCAGACCACTGCCAGGCGCCAACTCAAAAGCATCAAACGGAAGGCTCGATTTGATGTTGGGCTGCCAGTCGCTAGTGTGGTCATCTTTGGTGGGCCATTCGGACACCGGGCTGATATAAATAGGCCACGCAGCGCTGGCGTCCAGTGGGATGTCGAGAGTCCACTTTGCGTGAGGGTTATCCAAATGTGGTTCGCAAACACCCCGGCCATTGTAGATCGACAGAAAGTTATAAGAGGGGACGACCTCCTCATTCACTATGTTTGAGACCTGTTCCGTCAAGCGTTGCTGTAGATCAGTAAAGTAGGGGTGGTCATGTAACACTAATCTGCCGAAACTCTCGACTTCATGAACTTCCCAGTCGCCTATCCCAATGCCTGCGATTACCGCATTGGCTTCCGACAGGGTTGCCTTGCACAGGATGTCGTGAGCGATGATGGGCTTGAAATCTTTATGGGTTTTCAAGGGCATGAGGGCGTTAACGAAGTCGCCCACCCGTGTCGGGTATTTCTTCTGAAGGAAATCGTAGACGGCCTGATAAGCAGAGTGCCAGTGCGAATCGTACCAGGGAAACATTATTAGCTTCGCGTGTTTTTGAGGTGATGTTAACGATGCAGGGCTCAGGAAGCTATCATTATCCCGCAATATAGGCCGATCGCGAGGCTGTCATGGGCCAGACATAGCTTACATCACCCGTCGTAGCGCTCGTCGGTCGTTGTGACTGCACTGATGGTCGAAGGAGCTGTATTAACATCGATGACAGTCACGTTTCCACTCAATGACGGTGTGGAGCCTGCAGCGAAGACCATGCCATCATTATGGCCTAAAATGACCTGGATATTGTCAGCAGCATGGAAGTTGCCATTGGTGCCAAAATGACGGTCTATTTCTCCGGTCGTTAAGTCAAAAGACAATACATTGTTACTCCCACCATCCCCGTCTTCTGATGACAAGGTTTCGACAGCGTAAAGATTTTTACCGGCGATAGTGAATGCAGTGATGCTGGCTTCAACATGCGGCGATTGCGGCGAAATATAAGTCATCAGGCCATTGTCAGCAAAGCTCTTGTCAAGATGCCCCTCTGGCGTCAAAGAAAAGAACTGGTTCCTCCATCCCCCGGTTAATTGGGTGCCTGATAAACCAGGCCACGCGGTGCCGTCTTCCGCAACAAAAAGGTGATGAGACGGCCAGAACTCGTCCTCATCCGTTAATGCAGTCAGGTCAACCCAGCCATCTCCGTCGCCGTACGATGTATCCAGGGTGCCATCGCTGAGAAAGCGTGCCAAATAGTAGTATTCACTTTCTGAAACGTTGCTTATCGCCCACCCAAGGATATAGATTCTACCCTCGGCGTCGACATTGACAGACAGGGCTGCCTCGTCTTCTTCCGGTGAGAAATCGTAAATGACTGAACCGTTGCCGGACCCAAAAGATAAATCCAGTTCCCCCGTCGAAGAGGTCTTCAAGATGAAAGTGTCATCTTTTTCGCCTTGCCTAGATTCTCCCACAATGAGGATGTTCCCGTCTCCAAGCACATGATGCGCTAACGCATCATCGTCGGTGCCGGCCAGGTCAAATACAGCAGTACCATCGTTAGAAAATGTGGTGTCTGGAGTTCCATCTGCGGTCAGCTTAGAAATGGTAATCTTGCCGTTCGTGTTCTGGGGAGCACCATTGAACCAGCCGGTATAACCAGAAACAGTCAGTCCACCATCGGCGTGTTCGTGTATGTCCCAGACCGTGCCACCATAGTCGAATTCGTAAAAGCCCGACCCACCGTTAAACGCAGTATCCGGGGTCCCGTCAGGGTTTAGTTTCCAGACACTGGGACGAACCCAGCCCATAAATTGGTCCTTTCTCCAGCCAGCAACGACCGTGCCGCCGTCTGACAAAGGTGTACCTGTGAAGATGACGCGCTCATCATCCGCGTCAAGTGGGTCGCTCGAGATCAATCTACCGACGATCGAAGTCGGATTTGGGACAGAAAAACCGATAATTGAGACAGTCAGGACTAAAAAGAAAATGATGAACCATCGCATAGTAATCACTCCACAGTTGAATTGATGTTTCCCACTCAGCCTGGGAAAAACGATCTGTTTTCACTGAAGGCTGAGAAATTGACCGGTCTCCGATATTCTTGAGCTTGACTACTCGGTGTACGTTAGTTAACGGCCGTCTTTTGGGTTTCTTTAGCGTTATTTACAGTGATTAATGATTTATTTGTTCAAAATTGCAAAATGTAAGCATTACTAAGCATTTTCCATGCCATTAAAAATTTCGAGGTATTTCAGTGAGTTATGTTTTTTGCTGTCCCTGTGCACGCATTATTTGACGTTTACTGACAGGTTTCCGTCACTCTGCATCGTCTTAGTGGTGCAACGCAGGGAATAGTCCTAAAAGGTCCAGCACACACGGTCTTGCCCTGAAAACTTGAAATCCGCCTGTGGATGAAGCGAGGACCTGTGTCTGGCATCGATAAAAATACTCGCCTTCGGGGGTTCCATTCAACGCCATAGTTCATCGACAGGTCTTCTTGGCTACTGAGCAAAAAACGGGCTAAATTCAACTTCTATTCTTTGATGTTGTTAAGGGCTTTTTCCGCACAGCGATGAACAGCATTACACGATGTATATCAGTTGGCCTCTGTCTTTCCGCCGTAGCCGTTGGGAATGCAACTGGTAGTGATTTTATGGATGAGTATATTCTTGATCATTATCCTTCCAGCAATGTGCGTCAATTGAGAGCCTATAGTTGCGAGGAATTGCACGACATGTGTAACTGGGTGGTATTTAAGGACGCAGTTCTCGATAAAAATTGTGAAGAAATCTACCCGGCGGATACAACCAGACGTGAGGCTTGCCTGGAGGTTGTTGGGGCAGAAGCTATCTTTTTCGAGAGGCTTTCAAATTGCGAAGAAGATCGATTTAGTCCGTCTTGTCTTGAAGACAAGAGGTACAGGCATAGTTGCGATGGTGTCTACAGTAATGAAATAAAACGATCCGTCTGCAAAGACATGATGAACGTATTTTCTTACTGTGAATCGATTGTTCATTACGACTATGAAGAGAATTTTCCCGCCTGTCACAAGGTGATAAGAGACCGTAAAGCTTTCAGCAAGACTGGCTGCAAGGAGCATTACAGCAATGAAGGGCCGACAATTTACTACGGATGTATAGATCTTTTCGATGACGGCAGAGCTTCGGGCTCACGGACTAAAAAAGGCCTGAATGCTGCCTACAAGGTTCATTGTAAAGATATAACAAGGCGTAAACAGAGAGAGCTGGAGATTTTTTCCAGCGAGTTTGCTTGCAGGATGCAAACTTTCTGGATTAGTGAGGATGCAACGTTATGTGAGGGGACTTACGAAAACGCGTGTTTCTCGAAAGCGGCGAATGTCTGGTGAGTGAGCTTTCCGGCAGTTAGGACAAATAACTACCTTTTCCCTCCTTTACACAAGGCGTCAGATCTCAGTCGATTACCTGTCATTCTCTTGATCTGATCTAAACTTGCCTAACCGCCGAGAAATAGGGCGACTTAGGGCCGACGAGATAACATCGGTGGCAGCCGACATCTCGGATTGAATCAGCTCCAGGGGAATGGGCTATTTGAAATCGGGTGCAACCTGCCTTCTGCAAACCTTGAGAACCTGAAGGGCTCCAGCAATTGAGAGGTCGCGCCGTTCAGTTCCTCAGCAACAAGCTTTCCGATGCCGATCATTTTCCAGCCATGATTTGAATCTGCAATCAGGTAGCAGTTATCCCTGACTCGGTCGAATACCGGGAAGCTGTCTGGTGTAAACGCACCGATCCCGCCTGAGGGCTCTTCGTTATAGTAAGGCATGGTGCCTTCAAACCGTTTCTGGCAATGGGCGAGGGCTGACACCCACATATTGCGAAAGTCCTCACCAACAATGAATTCAGGTGAAGCAGGCCCGTAAGGGTCGACCGCAACATCACCGGCAGGTTTATCGACAATAAACGGAGCTGCTCCTCCTTGCACACCATTAAAGTGAAAGTCCGGCTTGTAGTAGATACCCCAGGGATCTTCAGTAATTGTTGCTCCATCCAGGTCGGAGTAAAGTGCTGCATCGGTATCGACGTGAATGACAGGCGGTAGCGCTCCATCATTAGTTACCTGGAGCTTCGGGTCGACGCCGAGAGTGCCTTCCTGCAAAGACCAGTAAATCCACATAGGGATATTGTCGGTGATGGAACCATCGTCTGGGTTTTTCACACTGACGGTATCTGCAAGTCCCAGCATTTCCCAGAACCGGGGGCTCCAGGGGCCCGCAGCGATAACAAACTGGCTCGCAGCAACTGATCCCATGCTGGTTTTCACAGCAGTGACTGCATTCTGGGAATCTGCTAGAAAGCCGATCACTTCCACGCCTGTCACGATTTCAACGCCAAGGGCTTCTGCTTTTGCCTGGAGACCTGCAAGCGCCAGGGTGTTGTTTGAATACCCCCCTTTGCGTTCATGTAGGACTGTCGTGATTCCTTTTGCCTGCCAGTCTGAAAAAAATCCTTTCATGTACGTCGTGCACTGTGATTTTCCTTCGATGAAAACTGACTCGTAACCGATAGCCTGTTGCTCCTGGTGAATCTGAGCGATATCTTCGTGCATCGACTCGCAACTGATCTGCATGTAGCCGACCGGATGATAATGCAGGGCCTTCGGGTCGCTTTCCCAGATGGCGACACTGTGTGCCATCAACTCTCGCATCGCAGGTTGAAAGTAATTGTTTCGAATCACGCCGCAAGCAATCCCGGAGGCACCAGCACCGATACCGTTTTTATCTAGCACAACGATTTTTTTACCGGGTCTAACTTGTGCCAGGTGATACGCGGTGCTCAGACCGTGGATACCTGCACCGATAATGACGGTATCGGCGCGTCCGGGAAGACTACTCATAATAGTGCCTCAAAAGTTAACGTCAGTGTTATCAGCGATAGATTCAAACATGGACTGGCAAATGCTGTCCTCAGTAATGAGCGAAACCGGTTCCTGTCACAGATGAAAATGACATTCTGCGAGGAGATCGTTGCTGGCGCGGCGTAATCTGCTGCAAAGTCGCAGTTCAGAAGGCGCAGAGGCATCAGGCTTCAGTCTCTTTCTGCAGCCAATGTGACATCGCGGAAACAGCTGGAGACTGCCCTCTCTTGTGTTCAAGCAGGTAGAAACGGGATTGTGTTGCAAGCGCGTTGTGAGTCGGTGCTACCAGTAGTCCACTATCAAGATAATCATCAACCAGTGTCTCCCAGGCGAGCGCCACTCCCTGGCCATTAAGCGCAGCCTGGATAACAAGCGGGTAACTGTTCAGAACGATCTTGTGATCACCTGGTTGTTCGATGGCCGCGGAGTCAAACCAGTCATGCCAGTCGATCCAGTCTTCCGCACTGTCCAGAACCAGCCTTGTACTCCTGGCCAATAGTTCGGGATCCTCTATCTCGGGATGTGATGTAAGGTAATTTGGACTACACACAGGAAAAACTCGCTCTTCAAAAAGAGGGGTCGCGCGATAGTGTTCAGGTGATTCCTTGCAGTAGTAAAGTCCAAGGTCAAACTCCATCTGGTCAAGTTGGGCGATCGAGTCAACGGCAATAATATTAACCTCGATCTCCGGGTGGTCAGCCTGGAACCGGCTGTAGCGGGGCAGAAGCCAGAATGCTGCCATCGCGTTGGTAGTGACCAGGGTGATGGAACCCTGACTGTTATCTTTTATGGCTGTCGTTGCATCGGCAATACGCGCAAGCGGCAGGCTGATGGCCTCATAGTAACCCTGCCCGGTTTTTGTCAGGGCGAGTTGTGGTTTGGTGCGTCGGAACAATCGACTGCCGAGTGTTTCCTCTAGAATTTTGATTTGCCTGCTGATGGCTCCCTGTGAAACGCCGAGCTCGTCGGCGGCTTTCGTGAAGCTCAGTCGTCTTGCCGCTGCCTCAAAAGCAACCAGGCTGTTTAGCGGCGGTAAACTGGACTTCAATATTTTACATCCGCGAGTGCCGAGAGGTAACGCTTTGCTACCCAGCGATGAAAATGGTGTGTTGATGTGTCCATGACCGGTGAAAAAGTTCCGCCGTCAAATCCTGAAGATTCGCGACCTTTCTGCATGCCTTCGACAGCATCGATATCTTCAATAAATACCTCGCGCCAAGCCTTGATGATTTTTTCGCGGCAAGGTCTGTAGGTGTCCGAGCTTGCTTCATGGTTCACATACATCAGCTGAAGTCTCTCTTCAGTGCGGTCCGGGGCTTTTGGCATCAGGACAATAGCAAAGGCATGGTCTGCCTGAATGCCCAACAACAGGTTTGGGTAAAAGGAGAAATATTCGGCGTGAGACTGCATGTCCTGCTGCCAGCCAGAAAAAAGAGGAAGTTTAAGTCCGGCGATATCGGTAAGCGTGTACTGATGACTGATCTGTCCAGAGGTTTTTTCGTCAAGAGAGAAACTTTCGTGCGCAGACAGCGGGGAATAGCTGTTCAGGCCCGGGTGTATCCAGGGGAGGTGATAGGCTTCACAGTAATTTTCAATGGGGAGTTTCCAGTTACAGTTGAGTGCCAGATCAATTCTTTGATCTTCTCCGGGTGCAACCAGATGATTCAGGCTCCCCCGGCCAGCATAATCTTCCCACCGACTTTGCAAACTTTCGGTGTGACTATCGAATTCATCCGCTGCGCCGTCAAGGTTGATGAAGATAACGCCCATCCATATCGCTGAACGTATCTCTTTCAGGCCATGCAGTCTTCTGTCAAAGCCTTCTACGTCGTTTGAACCAATTCCGCCAATATGGGGTGTGCTGACGAGATCGCCATCCAGGTCGTAACTCCACGAGTGATAGGGGCATCTAATCACCCGTTTTGCCGGACCGGCCTCTTTCACGAGAGTCATGCCGCGGTGTGAACAGACGTTATGATATACGCGGAATTCTCCTTCGGTCCTCACCAGCAGGACGGGCATACCCATGAAGTCCACAGGGTAAACATATCTCTTCTGTGGGGCGTCGCTGGTAAAAGTAAGCGCCACCCAGGTCCTGGAAAATACTTCATCCCGCTCGAACTCAAACAGCTCCCGGTCACGATAGACAGCATTCGGCAACCCCTTTGCAGAGTGTACAGGGAGTAAAACCTCGTTGAGTTGATCGGCGTCAACTTTGATAAGTATTACTCCTGATTAAAGAGATAATAAAGTTCCATAAAGCCGATTTTACATATGGTTTTGTAAGGTAATCAAGAAATACTAATAGTGTAAAAAACTCATGTTATGACTGGCGATGTAGCTATCGAATTAGGTCAGCGACAGACGTACTGGGATACCAGAACACTTCACTGATACTTCCCGCTCTTGCCAAATTGGGTGCTATTTCGGCAACGGAAAGCGTATCGCAAACATCACCATGCTCGCTTGAAGATTGCACTGCACCGATGCAAAAGAGCCAATAAAATTGAATATATGCCCATGTTGACACGTGAAAAATTTCAAACTAATGTGCTCCGCATGCGAATGAACCTAACTCAGAGTCTACCGATACTTGTTCTCAGCCTGTTGCTGAGCTTGCCTGGTTTGGTGTTCGCGGACCACTTGCATGACACCGCCACTGAAGAAGTCAACTGTGAACTTTGTGGCCACATCGGTGCGGCTGCACCGACAGAAAGTATGCATGGCGCAATCGCGCCTGTGCCTCCACAGAGAGTCACCGAGCCGTTACTCTTTGCTTTATCCAAAACACCGCTGTTTCGCAAACAACCTAGAGGCCCGCCACTCACTTGCTAAATTAGAAGCAATTGCGCAATAGTTGATGAAAAATGTTCACCACCGCTCAGACAATCGTTCGAGCGAATTTAAAAGGTAGTCATTACTTCAGCAGTAAATGCGCTTCGCCACTTTTAGCAGGAGAACGCCTTGAGAATTTCATTACCTATACTTTTTACCGTCGCCGTTTTTTACCATGCGACTTCATTTGCCAACAACGACAATCACAGCAGACACGACTATGAAGAAGAAATCGTAGTCAGCGCACCTTTTCAACAGAACGAAGCTAACACAGCCTTGCCAATCAACGTTTTAACCGGAGAAGCCCTCGCCCGCGAAATAGAGGATGCGCTCGGAGCGACATTAAAAAATCAGATAGGCATCCACAACACCAGCTTCGGACCTGGAGTGGGCCAGACAGTCATACGCGGGCAGTCTGGAAACAGAGTACAAGTACTTCAAAACAGCGTCAGCAACGTTGATGTCTCTTCCATCAGTCCGGATCATGTCAACGGCGTTGAGCCTGCTTTGGCCTCGCGCATTGAAGTCATCAGGGGGCCCTCAACACTCCTTTACGGTAACGGCGCAATCGGCGGGATCGTTAACATTATCGATGATCGGATATTGACGTCCTCGTTAGACCAGCCTGAATTCCTTCTTGAACAAAGTCACAATACCGTCAACGAAGGCAACAAAACCGTCGCTAAATTAAATGCGACACTGGGTATCCTCAATTTCCACCTTGATGGCTTCAAGCGGGATAACAACGATGTTGAGATCGACGGCATGGCGATTGACGAAGCTGCTCTCGAACTGCTGGAAGAGGCGCATGGAGAAGAAGAGGGCGAGGAGCATGAAGAAGAAATCGTCAACTCTAGCGGCTACATTGCTAACTCTGACGCAGAATCAGATGGCTATACCTTTGGCACCTCTGTCTCGGGTGAGCAAGGTTTTATAGGCTTCTCTGTATCAGCGCTAAATAACCAATATGGTCTTCCTGGCGGCACTCACGGTCACCATGAAGAAGAGCATGGCGACGAACATCACGAGGAAGAGCACGAAGAAGAAGATGAGGAAGAACATGAAGAAGAGCACGGCGAGGATCATGAGGAAGAAGGCCAGGAGTTTGTTCGAATAGATATGGAGCAGACTCGCTACGATCTCAAAGGCGAGTATAGATTTGAAGACGGTTTCCTGGAGCGTGTGCAAGCCAGTATTAATTACACTGACTACGAGCATTTCGAACTTGAGATTGAACCCGACGGCGTCGCTGCCGTGGGCACAGCTTTCAGCAATGAGGGTTATGAAGCTCGTTTTACGGCCACTCACTCCCCGATCCGCCAGTGGGACGGAGTGTGGGGTATTCAATTTTCCGATACTGAATTCAGCGCCCTGGGAGAAGAAGCTTTCATCCCAAAAACGGACAGCAGCGGGTTTGCTTTGTTCGCGATCGAACGTTTGGAGACTGCGGGTATCAATTGGGAATTTGGTTACCGCTACGAGCGCAATGAAACTGACCCGGGGGGAAACTGTGACAAGCGCGAAAGCACTAACAGTCTTTCGGCTAGCATGCTCTATGACTTGAGTGCCAACAGTAACATGATGATCGCCATCTCTCGTTCAGAGCGAGCCCCCACGCTAGAAGAAAGATATTCTAACGTCGATGCTAGCAGCTGTTCGGCTGCTGTGGATCCTGAGGATTGGGTGAGTCATGCCGCGACGGGCCTTCTCGAAATCGGCAACCCTGAGTTAGGCAAGGAGCAGGCGACAAATATCGAAATAGGCTTTCGAAAGCATAGCGGTAAACTGACTGGAGAGATTAGCGTCTATTACAATCAGATTCAGGATTACATCTACCTGGAAGATAGCGGTGAATTCGAGGAACAAACAGTGGCTCGTTATGTCGCCGAAGACACTGACTTTTTCGGTGCCGAAGGTCGCGTGAACTTTCGCGCTTTACAAAACGAGTACGGTGAGTTGGACCTCTCTTTACAGGGTGATTTTGTGCGCGCCGAGTTCGATAACAGCGGTGATGTGCCAAGAATTCCGCCGGCGCGCTTGGGCGTTAGCTTGGCGTGGCACGCACCAGCCTGGTCTCTTAATATGAGTCTTACTGAGGTATTCGATCAAAAAGAAACGGCTCTCAACGAGTTCAAGACTGACGGCTTTACTCGGCTTGAAATCTATGCCGATTACCATGTTGATCTAAAAAGCGGAGAGTTACTGTTTTTCGCGAAAGGCAATAATTTGCTGGATGAAACGATCAGAGATCACACCTCGTTTTTGAAAAATTATGCACCAGAGCCCGGCAGAGGCGTGCGCTTGGGTGTCCGCTACACCTACTAATTAACCACGCCTATCCCAGCCTGCTGGCATTCAGTGAACTTATGCAGTGAACATCCGCAGTTCACGCCAGCAGGCAACCTCATGAGGCTGCAGACTCCCTAAAGGGGGCCGTCATTTCTCTGCCATTTTCAAGCCTTTTGTCAGCAGCGTGTCGAATGTCGTGTTACGTCAGCCGACGTAAGCCTTTTTAATATCAAAGAGACCTTCATCTTCTTTTTTGTACAGATCTTTTTCAACGCTAATGAAAATATCGGCCAAATTGAAGTAGGCTTCTGTCCACGCTGCCAAAACTTCTGGCGTCGCTGTATCACCCAGAACGTCTTTTATCGCCGCTATTAAGCACTCGCCTATTACGACGTAGTTTTCTGCAACGATGTTGGTTGCCACGTGTGCTTTGGCGATATGTTGCACTGGACCGTCCAATTTACCCAGATTGTCTATGTTGGCGGCGTATAGATAAATAGCGCTCGCTAATCTCTCTGCCTGGCTTTTGGCTGCTTCGGGAGCTGACATCCAAGTATTAACAAAAAAACGCCGGTACTCCGGGCGCTCGCTAAAGGCTATTTCATACATCCGCATGGTGATCTCGAATCCTTTTTCTTTGATCAAGGGCGCGGTGGATTTTATTATTCCTATAGAGCTGGGATTCATTGTGTATCTCTGGTTTGTCGATGGTTGAGCAATATACGGGAGTTCGACCTTTCGACCTTGATTTGAGTCAACTTAGTGCGGGTACCCTTTTGATCGCTAGCTGAGTGTGCCCAGAAGTAGCGCAATCAGATGCGGGATCGGATTGGGTTGTGTTTCCAGGCGCTTATTCAGTGCCCGGGAATATCATCGCGGCTTAGTTGAAATCTAGTTGCAATAGAGTCGATTGAGGTTGGCGTGTTTGCCCGGGTCCAGGTCTTTGTCCTTTAGGGCGGGGTGGCTCTGGGTATAGCGATGAGCTCGAAACACGCCATTAAAGCGCCCACCTAATCTTGGATTGGTAACGAAGAATGGGTTGATGTATTCCCATACGACTTTGTTTTGTGGCGTTACTTCAAGAAATTGCCCTTTAGATGTTTCCGTGATGAGTGTGTTGCCATTAGACAGTCGGTCAACGCAGCCACCCATCACGGTGTACATGGTAAATGGCGGGTTATCTGTGTATTCCCAGATTACTTTTTTTGTCTTCGGGTCTATTTCTATCGCTCTGGAATACTCAACGCCTCTTCGGTGAACACCGTTGTCAAATATAGTCATGGTGCCCGCTGCCGTGAATTTCGCATCATGCTGATGGCTCATTTCTCCGTCATTGAATCTCCACTTGATTTTCCCGGAGCGAGGGTTGACCTGAATGATAGTGCTGGTTCGTCTGAAACTAATTACCCAATCACCCTTGGGTGAAAGTGAAATAGAATTTGCGTGGGTCCATTCCCTGCGATCATCCATAACACAAATCAGATCAATCTTGGGGTCCAGGTGATTCCAGGACTTCCATTTTTGCTTTAGCGAGCCATCAGGTTTAACTTCCAGGACGACATCGCCCAGCATGAGATTGGGATCAACATCTTCAGCAGGGTAGCCGCCCCTTATTCGCTTTGGGAAAGACTTTGGTAGCGGCTCCCACTTGAGGATAAGTGTATTGCCGTTCGGCAGCCGCTGGTAATCGTGATGCATCCATGGGTCTGCATATTCCCATACAACGTTGCCTTCCCAGTCCAGTTCAAACAAGGCGGCCGCCTGTCCATTGAGGCCTTTCTGCCCCTCCGTTTCCGGTGATGGCATTGCCATGGCAATCAGGTTCCCATTCGGTAGTAACTCGGGATTAGTGATGCCACCCTCGTGTTCCCACTGATGAACAAACTGACCTTTCATATCAATAAGGAAAGCCTTGTTGTTCATTGCGTTGAACAATGTGTAGCCGCGATGGCTAAGTTGTGGGTTGTAGTGAATTAGCCCGTTGGGGTGGTGTTCTGTCTTTGCCATGTCAAAGTGTTCCGGTTGGATTCGGGGTTGCCGCATCCAGTTCATCAATTTGGGCGTTGGACGGAAGCCGCATTGCCTGTTCTTTGCGTGCGACGGTTTCCACATCCTGCATGACCCGTAATATATTCCTGCCCGCTATTTTGGCGATATCTGCATCGCTGTAACCCCGTCTCAACAGTTCTTTGAGCAGCGCGGGGTAGGTTGATACGTCTTCGAGGCCAACGGGGCCTGGTGGCATGCCATCATAGTCGCCGCCCAGCCCAATATAGTCGATGCCGATCAGGTTGCGTATATGGTCGATGTGATCGGCCACATCAGCAAGCGTTGGGCGCGGCAGTGTTGCAAACTGTGCCCGATACAATTTTGCCTGTTCCTTCGGATCCTCGGTTTGGGCACTCACTTCTTCTCGCAGGTTGATCCAGGCAAGCCGAACGGTCTCGGAAACGTAACTGGGGTAGAAAGTCACCATCGCGACGCCGTTATTTACCTTTAGACGTAGTAGAACCTCATCAGGAATATTCCGCTCGTGAGCGGTTAACGCGAAAGCGCTGGAGTGCGAAAAAATGACCGGGGCGGATGATACATCCAGTGCGTCATGCATTGTGTTAACAGAGACATGTGACAGGTCTACTAACATACCCAGGCGGTTCATCTCATGAACCACCTCTTTGCCAAACGGGGATAGTCCGCCGACTCGTTCTTCATCGGTTGCCGAATCAGCCCAGCGCAATCCTTTGGAGTGGGTGAGAGTCATGTACCTCGCGCCAGCCTTGTAGAGCATCCTCAGGTTGGATAGTGAATTCTCTATCGCATGACCGCCTTCGATACCCATCATCGAAGCGATTTTCCCCTGTCGATGAGCCTCTAGGACTTCATTGGCGGTCAGGGCCAGCTCAAGCTGATCCGGGTATGTGGTGATCATGCGGTGCACGACATCAATCTGTGTCAGGACTCGGGCGACATCGCCGCTGGCGCCGGGATAAGCGGCGATAGGGATATAGACAGACCAGAACTGGCCGCCCATCATACCTTTGAGCATTCTGGGATGATCTGTTTGAGTTGGTTTCTCGAGCGCGGACAGATCAGAGGTGAATGGCATCTGATCGAGGTTGCCCTTGACCCGCGCCGAATACTGCATCGGCAGGTCGTTGTGACCATCGACCAAAGGCGTTCTCTTAAGGATGCTGGCTACCCGCTTGGTCAGCGCTTCGTCCGAATATCTATCGGCGGCAAAGGTGTTTCCCGCGCTCAGAAGGCTCAGGATTAGAAAAATGCTGCTCCTGTATGGATTGTGGCGTAAAAGTTTTATGGGGTGCACCGAGGTTTCCTTAGGCGAGTCAAAGCATTATGGTAACCGGAAAGGAGGAATCATTTATGTCTGAATATGAATGTATGATGCTGGAGGTTTCAGATCATATTGCCACAGTAACACTGAATCGGCCCGAGATTATGAATGCCATCAATTGGCAGGCGTATGCGGAGCTTGAGGAGATCTTTTTGAACCTTCAAAAAGATCCCGAGGTCAGGTGTATTATTCTCACGGGGGCGGGCAGGGCCTTTTGTTCCGGGGATGATGTCAGAGAAGTTATGGTGCAGGGCGGTGGCAGTAAAAGGCTTAGGGACGTGCGCCCCGGAACGACGCCTGCTGCAAAGGCTATCCTGGATTGTGACAGACCGATCATTGCGGCGGTCAATGGCGCGGCTGTTGGATGGGGTATGGATATGTCCCTAATGGCTGACTTCAGGATCGCATCAGAAAAAGCAAAATTTGGAGAACTGTTCGTCAAACGGGGGCTCGTCGCCGACGTGGGTGGAATGGTTCGACTCCCTAAACTGATTGGTCCACAGCGCGCTGCGGAGTTGTTATTTACCGGTGAAGTCATCAGTGCTGAACGTGCACTTGAACTGGGTATTGTGATGAGTGTTGTGCCCCATGATGATTTATTGGACGAAGCTAAGGTACTGGCGAGCAAGATCGCTGCCAATCCGCCACTTGCGGTTCGTTATCTCAAAGAAGGCCTGCGGCGGTCTTACTATGGTGAATATGAGGACATGGGTAACTGGGTAGCTCAAACGCTCGGTACCCTATTCCAGACTGAGGATCACAAAGAGGGTGTTGCCAGCTTCCTCGAAAAAAGAGAACCGGTGTTCAAAGGAAAATAAGGAGCCGGTTTCTTGTCCGGTCTGTTTTTCTTGGCTAGTCTTATTGGGCGCATTGATATTTAGAGGTGGCGGGGCCGTAATGAACTTGCATTACCAGCCCCAGAGTGATCAGCTTCCCGCCTAGTGAAGATCCCTAACAACATATCGATTCTTGCCATTCTTCCCGTGCTTGTGCTCTGGGGTTGTTCGAAGGAACCCCCAAGGAATACACCGCGTGCAGCATCACATCCCAAGGACTTCCTGCTGCAGGACATCTCCTGGAGCGACCCATACGCCTACATGGTGGACCTTGAACATCCTGATGCCGTGCAATACATAGCGCGCGAGCAGCAATACCTTGCCGAGCAAACTGAGCCCTGGCGTTCGAATCTCAAGGAAATGATGTCGGAGCTGAATGCCCAGTTATCGATAGAAAGAAAAACGACACCGATTGTTACCGGCGATTTTGAATACTATTCGGAGATCAGGAAAGGTCATCAGTATCCTGTTTATTATCGGCGCCCGAAGACGTTGCCGGGCGACCAGCAGGTTGTGATTGATCTGAACGAACTCTCCAATGGTACTGACTTCTACGCGCTGGGTGGCTTCAGTATCAGCCCGGATGAACAGACTGTTGCGTTTACGGAAGACAGGACCGGTGATGGTAACCACACACTAAGGCTTCGGAACCTTGACACGGGTGTTGTGACGACTATTGCCGATCGGTTGGAACCAAAGCTTGCATGGCATGGCGATGCTATTCTCGCTATTGAGAAAGAAACGAATTCGGTGGTTGAACATTTACCGGATGGACAAAAAACCACTCTTTACCGCGAAACCGACCCGGCGTTTTCCCTGAGCGTTAGGACAGCCCGCGATAGAAAAACGGTGATAATCACGTCTGAATCCCATCGCGCGACAGAGATACGGACTCTGTCGCCGGGTGGTGAACTGCAACTGATAGCCCCCAGGCAAGAAGGGCATCGCTATCGACTGATGATCGGTGTCGATCATATGACGGTGCTTAGCAATTACAAGCGACCCGATTACGCGTTAGCATTCCTACAAAAGGGAGAGGTGGACCCGAGTGACTGGCAGTTTTATGAGCTGCGTCTGCCCGGTAGTGTTGTCGACTTTGAACGATATGAAAAGTTTTTACTGGTTCAGGTCAGAAACAGACTCAGGGATCAGCTAGTGCTAATCGACCCCTTGGCGGGATACCAGCGGAGTATCCTTGTCACTGGTGCAGGAGAAAGCTTTCGCTTGATGCAACCTGACGATGGCGCCGAGCCTGGTTTTCAATTCAGAATACGAAGTCTTATCCAGCCTGAACGTCGTTACAAAATAGTTGTTTCCGAACAAGTAGCCCACGAAATTGATTCGGATTCGGCGCCGGGAAACTACCTTCGTGACCAGTACCGGGTTGAAGAACATTGGCTGTCGGCGCGTGATGGTGTCGAAGTGCCGGTCACCCTTATCTACAAGAAAGGCGCGGATCTGGCGTCCCGCCCGCTTTATCTGACCGCGTATGGAGCCTATGGGGTTTCTCTTCCGATCGCTTTTGACCCAACCCGGTTGCCGCTGCTGAATAGGGGCTTTGTACTAGGGATCGTTCACGTTAGGGGTGGTGGTGACCTGGGTGACGCCTGGCATTTTTCGGGTCGCCACTTGAACAAAGAGAATACATTCAACGATTTTGTTGATGTCGCCAACAGGCTTGTCGAGTCGGGGATTGGTCACCCCGGAATGTTAGCCGCGCGGGGCGCTTCTGCGGGCGGGACTGTCATCGGAGTGGTCGCCAATGAAGCGCCTGCACTATTCAAAGTTTTGGTTGCCGATGTGCCATTTGTTGATGTCCTCACGACTTTACTCGATCCAACGTTACCCTTAACTGAGAGCGATATATTGGAGTGGGGAAACCCAGACGTTCCGGCTGATGCCAGGTATCTTTTTGAATATTCGCCCTATCATCAAGTGCGTGAGCAGGATTACCCTCAGCTGCTCGTGCAGGCGTCGAGAAATGACGGTAGGGTAGGCGCGCATGAGGCTTTGAAATGGATGGCTAGAATACGCGCAAGGTCCACAGGTGGCGGACTACATCTAGTTGACATTGAGGACCATAGTGGACATCTTGGTGCCTCTGATCAATATTTGCGGCGCCGTAAACAGGCGCTTGAATACACATTTGTTATACAGGGCCTAGGCCTGGAGAATTAGAAATTGGAGTTAGCGCAACGCGTACGAATCCCGGTGGCACAGAGCATAGTCTGGAATGCCTTGAATGATCCGGACATACTGAAGGATTGCCTGCCAGGCTGTCACTCTTTTGACCGAACAGGTGAGGATAGTTTCGAGGTCGCACTGATTGCTAAAGTGGGACCTGTGAAAGCAACCTTTAAAGGTGAGGTAACGCTCAATGATGTCATGCCACCCAATTCCTACAGGATCAGTGGTTCAGGCATAGGAGGCGTTGCGGGTTTTGCAAAAGGAGGTGCAGAAGTTCATCTTGAATCAATCGAGGGTTCTACAGTAACTTTAATGTCCTATCGGGTGACGGCATCTGTTGGGGGCAAGCTGGCGCAGATTGGTTCAAGGCTGGTGACGGGGGCCGCTAAAAAAATGGCCAATGACTTTTTTAGGGGGTTTGTTAGAACACTGTCCGGTGACCCTACAATGGAAGTCGAAGTTGAAAACCTTGTCCTGGATAAAAGTGTTACGGATAAGGATTTAAGTAATTAGGTGATTAGGTAACTAGGTAACTAGGTAACTAGGTAATCAGGTAATTAAGTAATCAGGTAATTAGGTAATTAGGTAATTAGGCAATTAAGTCATTAAGTCATTAAGTCATTAAGTCATTAAGCAGACCTTACAACCACGACAAGGTTAGTGGGTAACCCAATGAGCAGGCAAGGCAAGGAGTAATCATGTCAATCTCGGTACAGTTAAACGTCAATGGCAAGTCTGTAACACTAGACTGTCCATCGAATACTACGTTGGTGGATCTTCTTCGGGAGCGGTTGGAACTGACCGGTACCCATGTCGGTTGTGATACCACTCAGTGTGGTGCTTGCACGGTGCATCTCAACGGCAGGGCGGTTAAGTCTTGCACAATTCTTGCGGCACAATGCGAGGGTGCCGAAGTCACGACGATTGAGGGTTTAGGGGATACAGACAACTTGCATCCGATGCAGGAAGCGTTTCGTGAGTGCCATGGTCTGCAGTGCGGTTTTTGCACACCCGGTATGATTATGTCGGCGGTAGATTTGGTTCATCGTGAGCCCGCTATTAATGAGCAGGTCATCAGGGAGGGACTCGAGGGTAATATCTGTCGTTGTACGGGTTACCACAACATTGTTCTAGCCGTCGAATCCGCCGCCAAAAAGATGAGGAACTAGGTTATGGTCGAGCAGAGTATTGGCAAGTCGGTACTTCGCAAAGAAGACCAGCGTTTTATCACGGGTAAGGGCCGCTATACGGGCGACATTGATTTACGTGGTCAGACATATGGTTACTTTGTTCGTTCGCCCTACGCTCATGCGGTAGTTGGGGAAATTGATACGTCTGAAGCAGAGTCTATGTCCGGTGTTGTTGCCGTTCTTACGGGCAAGCAGGTAGCGGAAGATGAACTTGGTGGCCTGCCTTGTGGCTGGATGATCCATTCGAAAGACGGCGGTGAAATGAAGCAACCGCTGCACCCGGTGATGGCTGCCACAAAAGTAAATTATGTCGGTGAACCCGTGGCTCTGGTGGTCGCTGAGAGTTTTGATGAGGCGAAGAATGCAGCTGAACACGTCTCAGTTATTTATGAAGAGCTGCCCGCGGTCGTTTCGACCGCCGCGGCACAAAGTGCTCCGGATATTTATACGGAAGCGCCGGGAAATACCTGCTACCAGTGGGAATTGGGCGAAAAAGAAGCGACGGACGCGGCAATAGAAGGTGCGGCTCACGTCACGCGATATACGCTTACTAATAATCGACTCATCCCTAACGCGCTGGAACCACGGGCGGCTATTGCGGACTTCAACACCGGTACCGAAGAACTTACCTTGTATACCACCAGCCAGAACCCTCATTTGGCTCGGCTTATTCTAACAGCGTTTGTACAGATCGCCCCGGAGCACAAGTTGCGTATCATTGCGCCCGATGTCGGTGGTGGCTTTGGTTCCAAGATCTTTGTCTATTCCGAAGAAACCGCATTGGCCTGGGCGTCAATGAAACTGGGCGTGGCCATCAAGTGGACTGCTGAGCGATCTGAATCATTTTTGGCCGACGCCCATGGCAGGGATCATGTCTCTGATGCTGAGTTGGCGATGGATGAAGAAGGTAATTTTTTGGCACTGCGTGTCAAAACCACGGCAAACATGGGGGCATATCTGTCTACCTTTGCATCGGCGGTGCCAACGTATTTGTACGGAACATTGCTTGCCGGGCAGTACAAGACGCCAAATATCTACGTTGAGGTAGATTCTGTCTTTACCAATACCGCGCCGGTAGATGCCTATCGAGGTGCAGGCAGACCAGAGGCGACGTTTCTTCTTGAACGAATTGTCGATCTGGCTGCAAAAGAACTGGGTATTGATCCAGCAGAACTTCGTCGCAAAAATATGATCCAGCCAGCAGATTTTCCCTACCAGACCCCGGTCGCTCTCGAATATGACATTGGCGACTACGAGGCAAGCCTGAACAAAGCGATGGAAATGGCAGATTATGCGGGCTTTGCCGGCCGAAAAGCGGATTCAGAAGCTAATGGAAAGCTTCGGGGTATCGGACTTAGTTGTTATATAGAAGCCTGTGGTCTTGCGCCATCGGCGCTCGCGGGTGCATTGGGGGCCGGTGTTGGATTATGGGAGTCAGGTGAAGTCCGGGTGAACCCTACGGGTAGTGTGACTGTCATGACAGGCACGCACAGCCATGGTCAGGGACACGAAACAACATTTGCCCAGTTGGTTGCGAGTCGCTTTGGGATATCGGTTGATGACGTGGAAGTTGTTCATGGCGATACAGGGAAGATGGATTTTGGGCTAGGTACTTACGGTTCAAGGTCGCTCTCAGTCGGCGGTTCAGCACTTTCGGTAGCGGCAGATAAAGTGGTTGAAAAAGGCCGTAAGATCGCGGCGCATCTGCTCGAAGGCGATGTGGATAATATTGATTTCGAGGATGGCGAATTTCGTTTGAAAGAAAGCAATCGGTCCAAAACTTTTCAGGAAATCGCTTTTGCAGCGTACGTGCCTCACGATTATCCTATCGAGGAGCTTGAGCCTGGTCTAGCTGAAAAAGCTTTCTACGACCCCGTAAACTTCACTTATCCCGCGGGAACACATATTTGTGAAGTCGAAATTGATCCGGAAACCGGCGTGACCGAAATCACGAAGTTCACGGCAGTCGATGACTTTGGCACCATCATCAATCCAATGATTGTTGACGGGCAGGTGCATGGGGGGGTTGCTCAGGGAATTGGCCAGGCGATGCTCGAGCAATGTGTCTACGATGAGTCCGGTCAGTTACAAACGGGTTCTTTCATGGATTACTGCATGCCGAGAGCGGATGACCTACCCAAGTTTACAGTGGGTATGACAACCACTGTGTGTACTCATAACCCCGTCGGCGCAAAAGGCTGTGGTGAGGCAGGTGCAATCGGCTCGCCGCCCGCAGTCATTAACGCAATAACGGACGCGGTCGGAGTGCGTGATATTAGTATGCCTGCTACGCCTGAGAAGATATGGCGTGCAGTTCAGGAGGTGAGGAGCTAACCATGTACGATTTTAATTACCATAAACCCGGTTCTATTGATGAAGCAATTCAATTATTTACGGGGGCGGAAGACGGCGTTTATCTTGCCGGTGGGCATACGCTGTTACCCTCTATGAAACAGCGGCTGGCGAGCCCAACTGATGTGATTGACCTTGCAGGTATTGGCGGTTTGTCCGGCATTGAGGATGTGGACGCAGTCCTTGAGATAGGGGCGTTGACAGCACATGACGAAGTAGCGACTTCGTCTGTTGTTCAATCAGAGATCCCGGCGCTGGCCGAGCTTGCCTCACTGATTGGCGATGCCCAGGTACGAAACCGGGGAACCATAGGAGGATCCGTTTCGAACAGTGATCCCGCGGCAGATTACCCGGCAGGTGTGTTAGGGCTTGGGGCTGAAATAGTCACCAACAAACGTTCAATCGCAGCAGACGATTTCTTTACAGCGATGTTCGAAACAGCGTTGGAAGAGGGTGAACTGCTCACCAAAATCAAATTTCCAAAACCAGAAGCGGCAGCTTATGTAAAGTTTCCAAATCCGGCATCAAGATACGCTACCGTCGGTGTCTTCATTGCCCGAACGGGGTCAGGGGTTCGCGTCGCGATCACCGGTGCAGCACCAAGCGTTTTTCGGAGTACGGACATGGAAGCAGCGCTCAACGGCGAATTTTCAGTCGAGGCACTCGAAGGCATCACGTTGGATGCGGGTGAAATGAACAGCGATCTTCATGCCACCGCAGAATACCGGGCACATCTTTGTACTGTCATGGCGAAGCGGGCCGTACGAAAACTGCTCTAAGTTCATTTCGGCTTGCCTGTACCTGCAAATTGTTGCTCTTCCTGCATGCAGGGTTGCACTATACCGGTGACTAGCCTCAAGATGGGTGCTAGCGGATTAATGAGTGTATTAATTCAATGACAGGACCACTCCAGGACATTCGTGTTCTTGACCTGACAGAGGAAATCGTCGGTCCCTACGCAACAAAGCTGCTCGCCGACTATGGTGCGGACGTTGTCAAAGTCGAAAAACCCGAGGGTGATAGTGCGCGACAGCTCGGGCCATTTAAAGATGGTGATCGCCATCCGGAAAAGAGCGGCACCTTTTTTTATTTCAACACCAACAAGCGATCCGTAGTGCTTGATTTAACCGCTTCCGCCGGACTCAATAGTTTCTGGGACCTGGTGGATTGGGCAGACATCATTGTCGAAGGGTTTCAGCCAGGGGTGATGGAATCCCTGGGCATTTCATGGGACGCTATCAAGGCACGGCGCAGTGATATTTCACTCGTTTCAGTAAGTTACTTTGGTGCTAACAGTCCCTACGGGAACTATCGTGGATCGGAACTCGTGCTTTATGGTTTCGCTGGCGAAATGCACTCTACAGGTCGCCTTGAGCGAGAACCTGTAAAAATGTACGGCACCTCTGCATTGGTCCAGTCGGGCTCTGTGTTGTCGACGGCGGTCCTCGGTGCGCTCTTTGCCTCGCAAGCTACAGGCTTTGGCCAACATGTCGATTTCTCGGTCGCCGATAGCCACCTGTTGGGCGTTGATCGGCGTCACTCAACAGTTATTGGCCATCAATACTCTGGCCGCAAGACCTTGCGTCCCCCTACCGAAGAGCCAAGGGTCGGTATCCTTTCAGGGCTATACCAATGCAAAGATGGTTGGATTTCAATAATGGGGGGTGGCCCCCGATTTAAAAACATCCGGGAGTTCTTCGGTTACCCAGAATGGTTGCAGGACAAGCGATGGGATGACCCGTTAACCCAAATGGATCCCGCCGCCATTGAAGAATTCAATTCACACCTGACTCCCTGGCTAAATCAGCATACCAAGCGCGAGGTGTGGGAAGCCGGTAGACGTGCGCGCTTTATTTGCGGCCCCTTGTTTACGGTGGATGAGGTCTACGCTGACACAAATTTTCAGGAACGGGGCCTATGGCAATGCGCAGAGACCTCTGCCCTGGGTGAGTTTCGTTTTCCAGGCAGACCTTTTTTGATGAGCAGAACTCCCTGGGAATATCGTAGGCCAGCGCCAGAACTCGGAGAGCACACAGGTGAAGTTCTAAAAGCGATAGGGAAACGAAAGCCTCAAAAACCTGCTCGCCCAACAGGTAGTGGTTTGCCACTTGATGGTGTTCGGATATTAGACCTGTCCGGCGTTTGGGCCGGTACTTTTTCTACGCTGCTTTTGGCTGACCTTGGCGCAGAAGTCATCAAACAGGAAAACCAATTTGTTCTGCAACCCAACACTCGCATCTTGCCTTTTATCCATCTGACAAAAGAGATGACTTCCGTTGGTCCAAGCTGGATCACGGGTTTGCCGAACAATGATCCTGGAGAGCGGCCCTGGAATTATCACCCGATGTTCGTCAGCCTTTATCGCAACAAGAAGAGTTTTACGCTCGACATCCGACAACCAGAAGGGCTGGAAATTCTTGGCCAATTGGTCGCCAAGTCAGACATAGTGCTCGAAAATAGCGCGGTTGGTACCATGGAAAAGTTAGGTGTCAGCTACGAATGGTTGAAAGCTATCAAAGAAAACATCATCTACCTGCGAGCGCCTGGGTTTGGGCTAACCGGAGAATACAAGGACGCCAGGGCGTTCGGGTCTAACCTCGAAGAAGTGCTTGGACATCAGTTGTTGCGTGGCTATCGCGGCAGCCAGCCTGGAGAGAACAGCACAATATTTGCGGCTGATTATATCGCGGGCTCTCAGATAGCCTTCGCCTTGATGAGTGCGATCTGGCATCGAAATCAATCCGGCGAAGGCCAGTTTATCGAGATGTCGCAAGCCGAAAACGCAACAGCGATGTTTGCTCAGGCTTACATGGCTTATGCGCTGAATGGTGACGTAGATAAGGCGCGAGGCAATCGTTCTATCTACGCCGCCGATGGTGAGGTGCCTTGCGGTGCATATCCCTGCAAGTCCGCCGGTTCAGCTGCAGATGGCCTGGATCGCTGGATTACCATCAATGTGACGAGCGACGAAGACTGGTTACGCCTTCGAGGTGTCATGGACAACCCGCAATGGGCAATGTCTGATGATCTGCTGACTATAGATGGTCGTGTAGCAAAAGAAGACTATATCGATGAGCAATTAAGCCTCTGGACGTGTGATTTCATAGACTATGATTTGTTTCATCTGCTACAGCTGGCCGGAGTCGCAGCTGCACCAATACTTGAAGCGTCCCGAGTTCTATCTGATCCTCATGTTGTGGCGCGCAAGCTATTCCAGGATCAGACTCTGGAAGATGATATTGGCACTTATCAATATCCCGCGCCTATTTACCAGATTTCAGGGGGTGGTATTCGGTCCGCCCCGGTGGCAATGGGGCAGGACAATGACTACGTGTATCGCGAATTGATGGGGTACGGTGACGACGACATCGAGCGTCTGATAAAAGCTGGTCACATCGCTGATCGATTCGCTGATGAAATACCCTAGAAATCACTGATGTCGGGACCGGCAGCATCTCGGCTTATTTTAGTAGGCCGACGATCAAAGGTTATAATCTATACGAAAAGTAAAGGTCCGCCGCGACACGTCTTCACCTAAATCGTCCCCGATCTTTGTGTAGGCCATATCAATAGCGCATCTTAGATTATGACGTATGTAGTATCTGGCAGAGACAACAAATTGGTGGGCGCCCTCGTTGCCGTCACGTCCTTCGTACGATGTATCGCGGTAGGTATAAGAGGTATTGGTGCTGAGTTTGTCGGTCCACTGTTCCGCCCACGCAGCGCTTATCCAGTTGTGAATATTGAACTTCGAGGCGTCATTAGGTTGATCAACCGTTGCCAGTTCATAAATCTTGCGTCCGGTTTCCATTCGCACGGAGGTGTTTCGTCTGAGGTCCCATTCGAACGTCCCGTTCCAAACCGGTTCACCAAAGCGGTTGCCGGCGATCGATGTATCGAAAGTCTTCTCTGCATAGCCGACCCGGAAACTGGTCCTAATACGTCGTCCTATAAACATGTCCGCGCCGATCATGGCGCGTAAATGCGTATTGTCCCTAATGTTCATAGGAAAGTCGGACTGTATATAGCGACCTTCCGCGACAAGTGCTATCTGTCTTCTAACTTGCCAGGCGTATAGACCACCGACGCCAGTCTGATCCAGATCGTAGCTACGTGCTTGCAGGTTCTGGTAGTCCGTAGTTGAGTTATCTCTGAACAGGTAAGCCTCATATCGGGTTCTGTTTCTATCGGTTCCATTTTGGTATGTCAGGCTAACCCGGGTGCGATGGTAATCCTCTAAATTTTGGTCCAGGGCGGAATCAAAATCGACGATCGTGTCTTCGGTTGTTCTTCTATCATGGGTATTCTGGTAGAGCATCGCGACACGGAGTTGTTGGCCACGGTTCAGGCGCCTGTTCCAGTCCACACTTAACAGGTGATCAGTGGCAGTAAAATCGTCATCAAGGAAATATTGCGCCCTCTCCAAGTCGTATCTCGCGGTCGCGGTCCATTTGCGTCGTCCTGTCTTATAAATAAAAGTAGGGT
>OCVR010000567.1_pt1 | contig 30774 bp, 26 predicted proteins | sample 1539091 | NCBI WGS metagenome assembly OCVR01 (sample SAMEA3355530, study PRJEB22509) | marine metagenome | biome: marine; feature: coastal ocean; material: water | place: USA | collected 2010-08-07 | depth 16 m | reverse complement strand
GAATTTTCGACTTTTACCAAGACTGAATATGCAAGCGTCGACGAACGAATAAGTCCGTACCTTATTTCTACCGACCCTACACATTACGGGTGTAGACGCAGCGTCTAAAAAAGCACTTTGCAACCAGCTGTGCGAACGATCTCGCCACAAGGCAGAACAGAGGAAGCCTTTTAGGGGTCGCGCTCATCAGCGCTCTGCAGATTAATCACCCAAGAATTTATATATGAATCAACAGGTTCTAGGTTTCCTTCATTCCCTCTCGGCCTTGGCACGATGCATGCAATTGTGATTGCCTGTCGATTAGAAAGTGGGAAAAGCTTGATGTTGAGATCTGTTCAGGGCAAGGAGCAATTTGCTTTAGTGACGTGTTCGTTTCGCCCCGATTTTGAGCGTTGTGTTCGGCTTTGTGAAAGCACCGACACTCTTTTAGGCGAGACTGTGCCACATGTCATTGTCGTTCCGGATCGAGACAAGAAGATCTTTCGACCGCTTGAAAGTCGCAATCGCATGATTGTGAGTACGCAGGATATTTTGCCCGCTCGGTACCGACAATTGCCAATAGTCAAGAAATGGTGGCTTGATAGTGGTCTGTGGCCGGTGCGTGGCTGGATGCTGCAGCAAGTAACTAAGTTATGCGCAGACGCAGTGACCGAGCACGAGAATATTATTTTTGTCGACTCAGACATTGAGTTTATACGGCCCCTGCAAGGTGAGCGCTTCTTCAAAGGACGTGCTCTGCGTCTCCACCGTAAGCCCATGCATGCCAACGAAGGTACTCATCTAAGCTGGCATCACACGGCGGGTGAACTTCTAGGACTCGCGCCAAGATATTTTGGCAGTGATTATATTGGACCGCTGGCGACATGGCGGCGCAGTAATCTGATTCAGTTGAAAGACCATATCGAAAACTGCGTAAGCAAACCTTGGTTCGAGGCTGTTGGAAGACGGTTAACCGTTTCGGAATACACGCTTTACGGTGTTTTTGTCGAGCAGATATTAGGTATTAACAAATCCGGCCACTTTGAAAACGACGAAGACCTGTGCCATTGCCTTTGGTCTGCGGATCAAACAGAGAAGTTTCTGACAGAGTGTGACTATGAAAATTCCCCGCAAGCCGTATTGATACAGTCGAACATAGGTCTGGACCAGAGGGCAGTGAATGCTTTGATGGGGAAGTTACGGCAGAAGTTGGCGGCCTGAAAAAAAATTGACCTTGGCCAGATTTATGCCGCTTACTTCTTTGGACTAAATAAAATGACTAACTCCTGCACTTACGTGATTTTGCTTAACTGGAATGGCTGGAAAGACACAATCGCTTGTCTTGAGTCTCTTTTTCATTCCTCAGGCGCCGCAATGCGGGTAGTTGTGTGTGACAACAATTCCAGCGATGACAGCCTGTCAAAAATATCGGATTGGGCGAGAGGCCATTGTCCGGTTGAGTTGCCTGATGACGAGCGTCTGAGAGATTTTATGGGCAGCGTTAATCTACCCGTAAACTTTGCAATGCTGTCGGCTACTGATGTCAACGCCGGTCGCATTACTGACAATGGTGAACCACTGGTGTTAATAAATAACGAAAACAACGGTGGTTTCGCAGCAGGCAATAATGTCGGTCTTCGGTATGCGCTTGACCAGGATGACATGTCGCATGTATGGATTTTGAATAACGATACTGTGGTAGACCCTGGTTGTTTATCGAGCATGTTGCGCCGCTTACAGCAGGAAAAGACGTCTAAAGTATGCGGTTCGATAATACATTTTTACGATAACCCCACCATTATTCAAGCGATCGGAGGTAGCTGTTTCAATACACGAACCGGAGTTGCCTCACAAACAGAAGGGCGTTTCAGGCCTGAGAACGACTTGGCTGACTGTTATCTCATTGAGCAGAAAATTGACTACTTGAGTGGTTGCTCAATGTTGATACCTCGTGACGTTCTTGAACGCGTCGGGCTGTTGAATGAGGACTACTTTTTATACTATGAAGAGATCGATTGGTTTACGCGTGCGGGAAAATTTTCGCAGCCTTGTATTGCTGTAGACGCTCACGTTTATCACCGTGAGGGCGGTTCGATAGGTTCACCAAGCTGGAGGGAGACGAAGCCTTCACTGTTGGCGGATTTCCATATATTCAGAAGTAAGCACCTGTTTATGCAGCAATACTATCGAGAAAACATGCTGTGGTGCTACGCCACTAGTTGGCTCGAAATAGGGAAGCGCATCGTACGCGGCCAGTTTCGAAATGCGTTTGTGGTGCTATCGGTACTATTTGGTGCGACTCGTTTACGGCCTTAACAATTTCCATGGATTCAACATTCCCTGTCAGATATCTGCCTCGTCCTACCCATCGAGGACTGGATATGCAACCGCTGTTTTATGGGTTGATCTTCCTCGCCGTTTTTGCCGGCTGTCAGGGCGGACGCTATTATTTTGCGAACCGGCTGCAAGAGCTCGGCATATTGAGCGCGATGATACTCATGGCTGTGGGCGCATGGCGCGGATTTCTATACATGGATCTCCCCGCTTGGCGGACTTGGGTTCTTGGCCCCATATTTCTCATATTTGGGATTATGGGTGTCAGTTCCCTCACCTTTTATATGAACTTTGGAGGCAATCCGCTTTACAGCTTCTTCTCTGCCCGGGAGTTTATGCTTGGCTTCGTTGGGCCAGGAATTTATCTGCTCTGCAAGACAGGGCTACCGCTACGTAATGTTGAAAAGACGGTGCGTATCGCCTTACTGGCACTCATGCTGAACTATCTATTTTTTTACTTCACTCTGGATCTGAAGTCGCTATTTTTTTCATCCGATCATACGCTAAGTAATCTGGTTACTTACGATGACTGGCGCGGGTTTCGACTGAAACCACCGTTGTTTGCCATCATGGTAGGCCTTATGGCGGCGTTGATTAGCGTCGGGCAGTCACGTCAGTTTAGTCAAGTGGCAATATCCCTAGTAATCGTTGGTGTTGCCGTCTACATCTGGTCCATTGTGCTGTTTCGATCTACGCTGGCCACGATGCTGCTATCCATATGCCTGTACCCGCTGCTTTTCGCTTCGAGAAAACGAATTCCTCTTGTGATTGTGGTATCGCCGCTCATAATTATATTCACGCCCATTGGCTTGCAGTTGATGATAGACGCTTTCCTGGGCTCCGACGGTGGTGGTCTTCGCGTCAAAGCTTTCGCGCTGGCTTTCGAGCATATTCCTCGTCACCCCTTGTTGGGCGCGGGCGAAGATAATGCGTTTGGCGCAACCTATCAGGATATTGTGGCTCCCTATTTTTATCCCGATGATATCGGTCTTATAGGCACGCTTTACAAGTATGGTGTGTTGGGCGCTTGTCTGTATCTCTATATGCACCTGAAAATTTGGACACGATTGTGGGCTGCGAATATTCGTCATATTGAAATTTACGGATGCATCAATCCATTACTCTGGGGTGTAATGATGTGGCTTACGGCTCTGGCATTCAATCTGATACTAAATCCCGGCCTGGCGTATGCGCAAGGCATCACCCTGGCTTCCATGGGATTTGCCATCGCTTCTTTACACTATCAGCAGCAAGACTATGAAGTTCGATGACGCCGTTCACAGGGAGCATTGCAAAATGCAATGCATGTTTATCATCCTGCCTAAAACTTGTTACTGAATGAAGCTGCGTGCCGGCGAAATGACGTGGGAGCTATTTCGAAGTGAACGTTTTAAGCTTTTTAAGGCGTTTTTTGTGATGACTATGCTTGTGCGTTTTTGGCACGGGAACTGCATCGCATAGTGTGCCTGTTTAAACATCGGACGCAGGCTTTCTCACCATACGTAAAAACTGACTACGATTAAGGGCCTGGTTTGGACGCAAAGTTATGAAAAAACTCGATTTCCTCATTGTTGGGGCTCAGAAATCAGGTACTACGACGCTTTTTGAAAATCTTCGCGAACACAGGGCAGTAAGCATGCCGTTGGAAAAAGAAGTGCCTTTCTTTTCCAACGAAAACTGCAATGAGGACGCATGGGCTACCTTCTGCCAAAGGAATTTTGACGGCGTATCCACTGACACGTTGTGGGGTAAGGCGAGTCCACAGTACATGTGCGATCCGCGAGCTCCAGAGCGAATCAAAACGCTAATGCCCGACGTCAAATTGGTTGCGATATTGCGTGACCCCATTCGACGAACCTATTCACACTTTCAGATGGGGCGACGCAGGGACACAGAGAACAGAATGTTCGAGGAAGCGGTGTCTCAATTGTTGAGCGCGGAGGCACTTGAGCGTGGTCGGAAGCAGGAGCTTCCTGAGCATGCAAAAGGATACGAATCCGAATCAGAATTTTATGTGGCTTGGAGCGAATACGGCCGAATCCTTTCTGGATTTTTGAAGCACTTCGATCGAAAGCAAATTCTTGTGTTGTATACCGATGACTTGAAGAAAAAGCCTGCAGCAACGCTCGATAATTTATTGGTATTTCTGGGGTTGGAGCCGGGGTATCGGCCCACTAACCTGGGTCAGGAATTTCATCGAGGTGGCTCTGAAACAATCTTTCCGCATTCAGCCCGACTGTGGCTGCGTAAGCGAGCCCTCGTATATCGCGCATGGAAATTACTCCCAGAACCGATTCAGGGGCGTTTGCGATTTCGTTATGAGCAGCTAAACATCCGTAAGACCAGAGCGACGGTCGAGATACCGTTGACAGGTGTCGGTTATGAAAACCTCCGCAGACACTTTGAAAATGACTTGAGGCTGTTGTCAAAAATCACTGACCAGAAACCAGGCTGGGCCAGTACCTACTCGGGCTAGCCATCTGGAAAAAATCCAGATTGAGGTGAGAAACCTTTAGCCGATGTCACTTCAATATAGACACAAGAGCGATTCCAATTATGAATATTAATAGTACTGATACAAAAGCCAGCGCCAAAAGCTTAATGAAAAACATTTTCCAAGAGTTATGTTGAATTACCGCATTCTCAGAAAAACCGGATTCGAGAAAGAAATGGCATTACTGCCAGAGTTATGTGATCAAAAAAAGATCAGTTTGGACATTGGTCCAAATATCGGCATGTTCACCTGGCATCTCAAGAAGCACTCGCGTTCGCTGATAGATTTTGAGCTCAATCCGTACCTAAGTGGGCTGCTGCAACGAACCTTGAAAGACAAAGTACCTGTTCGACAAGTCGCATTATCTAATCAACGTGGCACAGCAAGCCTTTGTTTTCCCAATGACGAACATGCACTGGGAAGCTTGGGTGCTATAGAGGAAAGCGAAGATTCAGTCGGTACTTCTACCGCATTAACTTCTTATGATGTCGAGACATTCAAACTCGACGACCTGAGTCTGGCGCCCGTTGGATTTATGAAAATTGACGTTGAGGGACAAGAGCTGGAGGTCTTGGATGGGGCACAGCAAACGCTACTGAAACATCGGCCCAATTTGTTAGTTGAGAGGTTGAAGAGCGACACCGCGCTGGCGCAGTGCATCAGGTTATAGAGTTAATGCAGAGCTGAGGTTACGCAGGTAGCTTTGTGATTAACTGCAATATTCAACCTGTATCCAGTTTTAACCTAGATGAACATCCGAATTCGCTAAATCTAGATGAACAGGGTAATCGTATTGGTGCTTATATCAATAATTTTATATTTACCCCCGCGAACTAGTACACACAGCAGTTGCGTCGGGCGAGCCCTGACTCAAGGCTGTCATTGAACTCAGATCGGGCCAGGCGAGCTAGTAGGCACCGCGGCCCAATATCACAGCGGGAATGGTCTTTATAAGCAGTACCAGGTCCACTTTCGCAGAGCGCTTGACGATATACTCGATGTCCAGTCTGACCTGTTGCTTGAAGGGAATGTCACTCCTACCAGAGACTTGCCAGATGCAGGTAATGCCGGGCTTGGTCATCAGCCGCTGTCTCTCAAATGGCGTATAGGTGGCCACTTCGCTGGGGATGGGTGGACGAGGACCCACCAACGACATATCGCCGACAAATACATTCCATAGCTGTGGCAACTCATCGATTGAAGTCTTTCGAATAAAGCGACCTACACCTGTAATGCGTGGGTCGCGTTTCATTTTAAACGTTGTACCGCCATCCATCTCATTAGCGGCTTCCAGCTCTGACTTGATTTTTTCTGCATCGACGCGCATTGAACGAAATTTCCAGCACCGAAATAACGCACCACCTTGACCCACACGCTGCTGGGAAAAGAATGCCGGTCCTTTGGATTCCAATTTTATTGCGACGATAAGGATTAAAAAGAGTGGGCTCAGTGCCAGCATTCCTAATCCGGCCAGTGTCCAATCCAGGTAGCGTTTCATCCTGCCATAGACGCTGGGTCCGAAGTCCGAATCAGCGGTCTTTGATTGGGCATAACCGGTTGAATTTATTTTGCCAGTCATCATGACGGTTTCCTTAAGTGAAGTCCTGTTTGCTGACAACACAAAATGCAAAACCCGCGCCAAGTTTTTAACTTGTTGTTTGGTAAAGACAAAATGAAATTGTGCGAGCGCGGGCTTGTTTTAGTTGGCGGAACGATTGTCATTCTGCAATTAGAAATGAGAAGTCATGCGGCATTCAGGCAGGACGATGGTGGCGTGAGAACGGTCGGTGCGGGCATCTATTTGAGAAAAAGTATTTAAATTCAGCGTGTTAGATTCAAGTGTCAGAATTTGCAAGCTACTTGGCACGTTCCCTGCCATAGCAAGTGGGCGAGAGGCTTATTGTATAAATAGCCATGCACGCAACTTTTGCCGTTACTGACTTAGTGCCTATGAAAAGTTTATTGTTTATCACGCCGGAATTGCCTTACCCACCTCAGAGCGGCGGTAAAGTGAAAAGTCTGAAGCTTTTGCATAGTTTGGCTGAGCACTATGAAGTGACGTTGGCTTGTCCACTGAAGATGGATGACGCTACTCACGTTGAGGAGTTTCATCAAGTATCACCTTGCGATGGACACTTGCATGAAGCAGTCAATATTCCGCGCAGTCCGCGCAGCCTGGTCACCAGCTATCTTCGTCGAGTCCCCTTGAATGTTCATCGCACAAATAGTGCACGCCTTAGCGATCAGATCGCGGCCCTTGCAGATAGTTACGATGTCATTTTTCTCGATCATTATGAGGTGTACACCTATTTGCCTCATTCGTACCGCGCCCTCACGGTATATCACGCTCACAACGCCTATTTTAAAATGTGGCAGCGATACTCAGAGTTACCGGGTAATCCCATGCTGCGGCTGGCTGCTTGGTTTGAGGCGTCTCGGGTGCGTAACTTTGAAGCAGAGGTGGCCGGGACCTGTGACATCACGTTTGCAGCTCCAAATGATGCTAAAGAGTTGATGAGTCAGGGTGTGCCGGAGGAAAAAATGCGCAATACGTTTCATCTGGGTGACGATAGCCAGTTGGAACTGCCCGAGCTGCGTTATGAAGATACGCAGAAGAAACTAATGTATGTGGGTTTCCTAGGATGGGAACCCAATTCACAAGGATTGCTTTGGTTCATTCAGCAGGTCTGGCCTTTGTTGCTCAAGCTCCATCCTGACCTTCGCTTCGATGTTGTTGGCAAAGATGCGGATATTCGATTACAGCAAGCTGTCGCCGAGTTTGACGGGATTTCTCTTCGAGGGTTTGTTGACGACTTGCAGACGGTCTACCGTGATAGTCGGGTGTCAGTAGCGCCACTGCTCTTCGGTAGCGGAATGAAAGTGAAGGTACTGGATGCCATGGCACGGGGAATGCCAACTGTGACAACGTCGGTTGGAGCAGAGGGTATTGAAATCGAGAATAGCAAGCACTTGTTGGTTGCCGATGATCCGGCAGAGATGGCAGATCATATTGATGATTTGCTGAGTGATCCAGTCTTGTGGCAGCGTCTGCAGCGATGTTCCCGCGCTCTGGTTCAGGAACGCTACACCTGGACTCAGTTATTTAAGCAAATGCACTCCGCTTTAGACATGGCCTTGCAGCATCAAGCGGGTCACCCGGTGCCTCGCGCACGCCAAACGGCGCTTGATTATGCGCGCTGAGCCCACGATCAATGATCCCATGATCGACGACTCGGTTAAGATGCCCTTTAATCGAAGATGGTCGATTTCGCGCGCGTCTCTTAAGCGTTTGCTACCGGGTCTGGCACTCGCGGGCAGTCGTGGCTTTACGCTTGCGGCTCAGTTTGCAACTCAAATAGTGGTGGGGATGCTTGCGGGTGCGAGTGGCCTGGGTGTTCTTCAGCTTTTTACCTCGTGGGTATCTATCGCCGGTGAGATATTGGCGCTGGGTCTGCCCGCTAGGGCCATGCGGCAGGTGGCTGTAGCCTGCGCTCATGGTGAAGTGAGCTCTATTGAACGCATCTTGAGGCAGTCGAGGCAGACAATTTTGCGTCTCGGGTCTGTTGTAGCACTTTTGCTGTTACCCGCGTTGTTATGGGCTGGTCACAGCGATAGTGGACCAGACTGGGGCGTTTACTATTGGCTCATCATGGGAACCATTTGCACAGCTCCCTTGTTTGCTATCGGGAGACTCTATGCCGAGTCATTGAAGGCAAGCGGTGCAGCGCTAACCGCGGTTACGCTGGAAAATTTGTTGTCCCCTCTGGTCGTCTTGTCATTGTGTGCGGCTTGCTGGCTATTGTCAGAGCCGCTCGTTGCGCTTTCATTGCTGGTTGCCTTCGGTGCCAGTGTTGTCATTGTTCCAGTCGCTCTGCGGCTTGCTATAACAGCGCAGTTAGCGCGACTGCCAGCGATACCACTGCGCCCATCTCAACTAGAGACACCAGCTTTGACTTCGGCGCCGCACAGAGACTTATTCTACTTGTGGAGTAACGGCGTTTTGAGTATTGCGTTTTTGCAGATGCCGTTTCTGATTATGCCGCTCTTCCTGAACACGTCCGAGATCGGCGTATATGCCATGGCCCATAAGTTGGTCAATGTTATTACCACATTGCTGCTTCTGTTGGCTGCTGTATATGGGCCGCGTTTCGCGCGCAGCGCCGCGCAGTTGGATATCGATGGCCTTGCGGCGCAGCTGCGCCAAACGCAGTTCATTTCGATGGTAGTGTACTCGCCGGCCGCGCTGTTACTCATTGTTTTTGCTGCTCCGCTCGCAGAATTATTTGGACATGAGTTTAGCGAACTGGGCGAGTTTTTGATCATACTTTGCTTCGGGCAACTGATTAACGCGGCGACCGGACTCTGCGGTGTCTTGTTGAATATGTCGGGGCATGCGTCGCGTGAACTGGTCGCGCTTTGCGTAACCGGTCTTGTCGCTATCGTGACCAGTGCGGTGGTAGGACCGAGGTACGGTGCTGTTGGTTTGGCTTGGGTATTTAGCGGTAGTATTGCACTTAAAAATCTCATTTCTTACGGCATGGTAAGAGGTGCGTTGAAAACCATGCCTGGTCAGGCTTAGTCATGCTTCATTTTTCGCTGAAATTGGATCGCACCTATATCCATCACGAAATGGGTTTTAGCGTTCGCAGTCTACTTCGCACTTCCTATCCAGTGTATTCCTGCAGATTCTCGCAAAAAGCGATTTCTGTGCGGCGCTCGCAATGTGCAATTACAGATCTAGGCATTTTGCAATATAGAGAATGAATCTGCTGCGCAATCATCTTCTAAAATTATGATTTATATAGGAAAAATTTTGCTGCGCAAGATTGGCATTCGCCTTGCAAGAGCACTACGCAGAGCCTCAAACGATACAGCGATAAATATGAGTAACGGCAAACGCACCAAAGTTTTGGCAAACCGCAAAAAAACAATGCGGCAAGCGATGTGCGCTTGCACGCTAATCCTACCATTGCTTGGGGTTACCACGGGCAGCGTGAAGGCCAAGGGTGCGTATGTGCCTTACACCCAGTCGCTTGAGGCGATGCAACAACGTGCGTATGTCAACGCTGCGCCGCAAGGTCAGGATGTGGCTCGGGAACCAGGGAAAGATGTTGTTTTCGCCCCTTTACCAACGCTACCGCAGGAGGACTCTAGACTCGAGCAGATAGCAGCGAAACAGAAGGGTGCCCTTACCCTGGATGAAACTCAACAGGCGCAAGAGCTAGCATCCGAACTGGAACAGTTCGGCTACGATATTTTTAATCGAGCACCGAGCGTCTTGTCGGCAGGCGACGGCATTCCCGTGCCAGAGGGGTACCGCATTGGGCCGGGAGATAACATCATTGTGCAGTTATTTGGCAAGCGCAATGTCGAGTATAAGCTGGTCGTCACTAGGGACGGTAATATCCTTGTACCTGAATACGGCCCCGTCAAAATTGCAGGTTTGAGTTTCGACGAGGCGGAAAAATTATTGGTCGAGGGTTTTGAGCGTAGAGCAATTGGGGCAAAAGCGGTCGTCACTATGGGTCGTTTGCGAACCTTGCAGATTCGGTTGGCAGGTGACGTTGTGCAGCCCGGTATCTATAAAGTCGGTGGTCTGTCTTCGTTGCTCGATGCTCTATTGACAACAGGGGGTGTCCGTCGCACGGGATCCCTACGAAATATAAAACTCATTCGGGGGGACGAGAGCATTGCCTCCCTGGATCTTTATGACCTGCTGCAGCGCGGCAGTAGCCGCGCAGATATTTTTCTTAAGCATAACGACACGATATTCGTACCGCCCATTGGCGAAGTTGTTTCCATCGGCGGAGACGTGCAGCGTCCCGCAATTTATGAACTGAGCGGAGAGCGGACCGTGGAACAGGTCATAGAGATGGCGGGCGGCTTGTTGCCGACGGCGTCCCTGGCGCACTCACTAATCGAGCGTATCCAGAACAATGGTTTCAGGACATTGGTAGATTTTTCCGCCATGGCCGCAAGTGGCAATAAGAAGGGTATTCTTCAAACCAGGATCAGCAATGGGGATTTCTTGCGAATACTTCCGTTAGAAGATGAATTGGAAGATGTGGTTCTGGTGTCGGGTCACGTTAAACGTCCGGGGGGCTTCCAATTTCGGACCGGGATGAGGATCTCAGATGTTTTTCCCTCGGTGGACCTGCTTTTGCCGGCTGCCGACGTGGACTTTCTGCTGGTTAAACGCGAGCAATCAAGTACTTTGCGGACTGAGATAGCATATACGCGACTAATAGACGCCATCGCTAATCCTGGCGGCGACGCCGATATTATTTTGCAAGCTCGCGATCACTTGATGGTATTTAGTTTGGCTGAACAGCGCGACTTGGCAGTGGAAGATATTGTTCTTGAGTTGGATGTTCAAGGCACCGATTACCGACCTGCTCGCGTCATCGAAGTGCGCGGCGCCGTCCGATACGGTGGACGATTACCCCTGCAAGAAGGCGCACGGCTGCTCGATGTGGTCGGCATGGCGGGAGGACTCAAGCCTGGCGCTGAAGCTTTTTACGGAGTGATAGCACGAACACGGAGTCGTAGTCGCGACATTACGATTGTGCCTTTTGCCATCGCCGCAGCGATGACAGACCCAGCTGGAGAGAAAAACCTTGTTATAGAGCCGGGCGACCGCCTGTACTTTTTTGACGATGAACAGGATCGTTCGATGCTGATGGCGCAAGAGATCAAGCGCTTACGTGAGCAAGCCAGGTATGGAGCGGACGAAAGATTAGTGTCGATACTGGGCGAAGTGCTGCATCGTGGCGAATACCCTCTCACTAAAAGTATGCGTGCGAGTGATTTGGTGTGCGCCGCAAGTGGCTTGTCCAGAAAAGCCTACGCACTGGGCGCCGAATTGTCTCGAGTAAAACGCAATACAGGTCACGAAAGCAGCGTTAATCATATAACGCTGGATAGCGTAGGCTTGCTAAAAATTTGTGAGGCACAACGTCGCCTGGCTAGTGGCGAGCTGGACACTGCTGCCTCAGCTGAGCTTTTCTCGCGCTACCAGAATGAGCAGCTAAACCCGCTACTGGAACCGATGGATCAATTGACCTTCTCGGAAAAGCCAGGGTGGGTAGATCGTTCTACCGTGACTTTACGCGGAGAATTGCAGCGCCCAGGCACTTATGCAATCAATCGAGGTGAGACGCTGTGTGAGGTGCTGGTGCGAGCCGGCGGATTGTCTGCAGACGCGTATAGCTTTGGTGCTGAGTTTACCCGGCAGTCGGTACGCGAAATGCAACAAAAGACGCTGGATGAGCTGCATGACCAGCTTGATGATCTGATGGTGGATTTATCCTTGTCACACTCGTTTAACAACGAGGAAAAGACCTCGCTCGAATGGGCGGGAAAACAGGATTATTTGAAATCGATACAGCAACTCGAACGAGGTCAGGCTACAGGGCGCCTGGTGATCGATATGAACGCAGTTCAGAAATGTCATCAACACAACAACCCCGTTTTGCAGAACGGAGATATATTGACAGTTCCGCGGACACCGGACTTTGTGCAGGTATCGGGGCAGGTCTATGTTCCCACTTCCCATCTTTACAACGAAAATCGCAAAATTTCAGATTATGTTGAGTTAAGCGGCGGCAATACAGTGTTGGGAAGACTGAAGGACGCTTACGTGGTGCAGGCTAATGGAGAGGTACTCAACTATAGAGGGAGTAGAACCTCTTCACGTATCGCGAGCAAAAAAGTCATGCCGGGTGCCAGAATCTATGTACCAATAAACGTAGATAGGATGAACGGTACCGAGAGAGCGCAATCCTGGCTGAGTTCCTTAATGCAGTCGGCCATTCTTGCCGGCATCGTACTTTGAGATAGAGACCCTGCTATGCAACCAACTGCTTTAAATCAGCCTGTGCCTAATGCTGCTGGTTCCGTGGACCTAATGCCCTACGTAAACGCGTTGATTGATGCGCGCTGGTGGTTGCTTTTGGCTGCAATCTTGAGCGCAGTCGGGACAGCGTTCTGGGCCTATTCAAAGCCTTATATGTATCAGTCCAGTGTCAAGGTTGCGGTGGTCGATATTGAGGATCCCGGCGGAGTTTCTGTTGATGATCGCAGGGCGTCTGAGGTTCTAACTTTGGTAGAACATGGATTTGTGATGGGTACTACAAGAGACAATTATAATGCTGTGATTCTGGCGCGGCTGGTGTCACGCGACTTCACGATGCGTTTTTTGGATGAGCAAAATATCTATCGCTATTTTTATCCAGAAAAATGGGATGAGGATACGCAGAGTTGGAAGCAGGATTTTAAACCCGATCGAGGGCAGAGCTTCACCAGGTTTCGCGATCAAGTTCGCTTTATGAGCAACGACGAAGAGACAGGCATCGTGACGCTGGGCATGCGCTGGTCCGAACCTGTGCTTGCACGTGATCTGGCAAATCTTTACATCAGTGTGTTCAATGAATTCATGCGCGAGAGGACCATGCTTGAAGTAGAAAGTAAGCAAGCTTATTTGCACGAAGAGCTGCGCAACTCAGAAATATTGGACATTCAACAATCTATTTATCGACTGATAGAGGCGCAGACGGCAATTGCCATGTTGGCCAGTGCGCGAGCAGAGTACGTGCTGGAAATCATCGACCCAGCAGCTGTCGCCTACCGCAGTTTCAATATGTCGCGAAAACGCAAGGTATTGCTTGGCACAATCGCAGGTAGCCTGTTCGCTGTTTTCGTCGTATTAGCCCTGGTTTTAGTTGGCGGGATGTTACAAACATTGATCACTTATCGACAGCAGTTAACCCACGATCAACGAGATAGCGGACACAATGCCGCAAAAGGAAAAAACTGATATGCCTATATTAACGCAGCCGGTGACCCGAGATTGCACGAACTCTCTCGGTATTCCTGTTGATAACCTTTCTCTACAGCAGGCGGTCGATCGAATTGTAATGATGGCGCTGAACAGAGATGGCAACGCTCGGTTGGTATCTACGCTTAATGTGGACTTTCTGGTGAATGCCCTAGGCTGGGCGCTATCTCGTCCGCGTCACCCGGAATTGCTGGAAGTACTGCGTAACTCTGACATGGTAACTGCTGATGGCTTTCCAATCGTCTGGTTGAGCAGGCTCATGGGTAAGCCATTGAAAGACCGTGTGACCGGTGCCGATATAGTGCCTGCGTTGGCGACTCGGGCCGCGCAGGATGGACTCTCGTTATATTTACTGGGTGGGAAAGAGGGTTCTGCCGCTTCTGCCGCGCAGGCTTTAACAGAGGCCAATCCAGAGCTACTCATTGCCGGAACATCTGCGCCATTCATTCACACAAGCGGCCCCCAACTCATGGATTTCAGCGAGGATGATGAGGCCACGATCACAAAAATAAATTTCTCTGGCGCTGACATACTATTAGTGGGGCTGGGCAATCCCAAGCAGGAGCTTTGGTTTAATCGCAATCGGCATAAGCTCAAAATTCCGGTTTCTATTGGTGTAGGTGGCACATTCGATTTCGTTAATGGAGAAGTCAGTCGTGCACCGGAGTGGGTGCAGCAATTAAACCTTGAGTGGGTCTATCGCATTAAGCAAGACCCCGCTCGCCTATGGCGGCGGTATGCAAGAGGATTGATCACGCTTGGTATTCTAACTGCGCCTTTGATGTATTACCGCGCAAAAGAAGTTTTGTTTCACCGCAGTGGCGCAAAAGAGGCTGTGCCAAAATTGAGATGGCAGTCTGTTTGGTCGTCTCGTAATCAATCTCTCTCTGTACTGTCACTACCTCGGCGCGTGAGAGCGAAGTATCTGCAGGCTTTGCTGAAGTCTTTAATTGAAAATCAAGACAATGGCGGACAGCATTTGCTTGATTTCAGTGATGTCCGGCACATTGATAACAACGCTCAGCAGGAGTTCTTTAGTATTGGCGCTTTGTTGCGCTCTGCGCAAAGTAATGTGTCTTTGCTGGGATTGTCACCCTCAGTAAAGCGGCATCTGGCGGCCTGTCGCATCATTGATGTTATCGGGGAGGGCTTCAGCGGCAATACATTGAGTGCTCTTGCACAAGCGCCGGAGAATCTGGGTATTCACGAGACTGGCTGTAGTAGCTATGCCATGAACCGAACGACTTTGATATTTTTATCCGGTCGAGCTAGCGGAGAGAGTCTCGATGGGCTCGGGCTGTTTGAATGTATCGCTCATGCAGCTCGTGATCGAACGTGTATTCTTGACCTGCGCAATATTGCTCTTCTCGAAAGTGCAGCTATAGCGCGCTTGCAGGCTGCGGTGGTCGATGTTTATGAGCGCGGTGAGGGCGCCATTCTGATCAGTGGAGCGGGACCGAATATTCGACAGATGTTTCGCGTGACTGGCCTAGAGCGCAGCGCGATTTTCATCGATGACAGCACACTATTAGCCAGTATTTCTGCAGAGAGTGAGATGCATGGTTAATGGGAACATTCGATGACGAGCACATGTCAAATTGAGAGCGGCCGCTCTCGTGTACTGGCAGCTTTCGTCTTAATTTTACTACTTATGCTCTGCTGGCGTCTGTTCGACTTTATCGATGAGCTTGTTGTTGGAAGCGTAAAGATGACGGTCGGCACGTTAGTTTTGAAAGGTCCGCCAGCAGCCATAGCGCAATTAGTGATTGTTTCGCTTCTGTCTTTCTGTCTGATAAAGGCAGTGATTGTCTGGCGCAGCGCCAAACGCGTTTATCGCTAAACTTATTTCTGTGCGCCTGAATTCGAAAACTGTCTCCGTGACCGGAGCACTAGCTGAATCCTGGAGTAAATGCGCTTGCCAAAGCTTTGACTATCACGAACATCCATAGCGTGACAGTACTTGCTGCTTATGGCATCTTGTCATTGCTGGCACTACAGAAAATTTGAGGCGTGAATGTCAAAGATTCGTTAGCCGATACTGCTTGTCGCACTGTTGCTCATGATGGGCCGTAGGCTTGGTATCCTCTATTTTCTCTTGATTAGACTTTTTATGCGGTTCCCGCACAGTTACACCAGTTTGGAAATTGGGAGCTGCTAAATTACGGAGTTCGGGTCACTAATTAGAATCGATAGCACTTTTAACGGTATTGAGAAGGCATGTCACTTCACAAGGAGAGCGCTAAAATGAAAACCAAGTCAAATCGTATTCCTGCACTGTTATTTTTTTATTTAAGTCTTTGGCTGATTCCTGCTCAAGCGGCTGATCCCATTCAAACGCAATACGGCATTAACGGCGAGATGGAAGTCGACTTGCTCAGGGTTAGTGAAAGCGGTGGTATTCTCACTGCCGTTTTTGCCTATCGCAACACTGGCAGCGATAAAATCTCGATCAGGTATAGCGTATCGGAGGTGTACTTTTTAGAGAAATCTGAGGGCAAAAAATATCATGTACTTGTAGATTCAACCGGCGAGCCATTAGCGACGCCATTGAACAACAGGTTCATTGGTATACCTTCGTCACAATTTAAGCCCGGGGCCAGAAAACTGGTGTGGTTTAAGTTTCCCGCGCCCCCTGAGGGTAGTGAGGCCATTGATCTGGTGCTACCGGACGCTCTGCCCTTCGAGAATATAGCCTTGAGCCGATGAAAGGTTTTCTGCCGAGAGCCATATTAATCATCTCGCTTGTATTGGGACTGTCCCAAGTTGCATTGGGTTGGGATCCTGCAAGACCGGACGATCCCGAGGCTCATTTGGCAGCGCAGAAAGCACTCACAGATATTCGTCGCTTTCATGGAGATGTTCGTGAGCTTCCGGGATTAAAAGATTCAGGATTGGTTTTGCAGGAGAACATTGAAGATCTTCAGCAAGCGCTTGCGACGCTGAATGCTAAAGTCTTGGACCAAGAGATTCAAATTTCGCTGTCGGCCGACCTCCTGTTTGATTTTGATCAGTATCAGGTTAAACCCGAGGCTGATGCCGAACTGCGAACGCTGACGACAGTGTTACTCGAGACTGACAGTGCCCAGGTGCGCATTGTCGGGCACACAGATGCTCTAGGCAGTGAAACTTACAATCAACGGCTATCTGAGCAGCGCGCAGAATCCATCAAGCGCTGGTTGTTAGGACCGGGCCATATAGGGTCAGATGTAACCATTGAAACGATGGGGAAAGGTGAGAGCGAACCGGTCGCGCCTAATTCAAATATCGACGGGAGTGACAATGTCGACGGTCGTGCGCTAAATCGGCGGGTCGAGCTTGTCATTCAAACATAGCAACGGTTTATCAGTGCGGGAATCACTCCCGCGCATGGAGTACGAGGGCACTGAAAATGGACTCGACGCGCCCAACTGGCACTATTAAATCTTAATTCATTCATTAACGCCGATAATTGCAATGGCTCTGGCTAAGTTGTCGCAGAATTCCTGTCACGATGGAAAAACATGTTTTACCGAGGTGATACAGCATGCTCGAACTTGTCGGACTTGACCATATTGTGCTGAGAACTGCTCGCCTCGCACCTATGCTGGATTTTTATTGTGGCGTCCTGGGCTGCGTCATTGAACGCGAGACTTCGCTCGACTTGGGTTTGACCCAGTTGCGCGCTGGTGCGGCACTGATCGATCTTGTAGCTGTTGATAGCAAGTTAGGCCGTGTCGGTGGCGGGCCGCCTACCGCTTCGGGGAATAATCTCGATCATTTTTGTCTGCAGCTTAAACCTCTCTCCGAAAAGGCTATCCTGGGGCATCTGAATGAACATGGTATTAAGTTCGGCGAATTTGCTTCCCGCTATGGTGCGCAGGGTCAGGGCAATTCGATTTATATTCAAGATCCTGATGGCAATACTGTTGAACTGCGGGTTGCGTTGTGAAGGGAGCGTGCGGTTGTGGCAACATCGAGCTGCATTGGCAGTTAGTTGATTTATCCCTGGTGCCCAGAGCGTGCGCCTGTGATTACTGCAGTGGCTACGGCGCCAACTGGGTGAGCAAATCTGGCACGAGGGTAAGGGCCGTTATACATAATCCATTGTATTACAGGGTGGTTCGCCAGGGGTCAGAAACTGCGGAATTTCATGAGTGCGTACGCTGCCAATTGCCGGTTTTTGCCAGTGCCACAGTCGATGAGCAGGACTATGCAGTGATCAATGCCAGTTGTGTTGCGAATCCACGTGGCTTTGGCGATCCTGTGCCCGCATTTTTTGGCGCAGAGTCAGTAGAGCAGCGCGCGCAGCGACGCATGCACAACTGGTGTTTGCTGACTCAATTAACTGTAGGGTGATTATCAAACGGTTGACACGTCTATTTGTTCTCGCACGATTCAATTGCATGCAAACAACGATTGTCGCCACTGCCATCATGAGTTTATTCATTATTACTTATGACGACGAGCATCACCGCTTAGCTTTCATGACGCCTCCCAGAGGCGTCGCCTAAAAGCCGGTTAATTTCGCACGCCTGATAGATTCTCTGCTATGTTTAAATGAGGTGTTTGAGTGACTAGATAATAAAGAGTGTGCCGGATGAAAAATAACACGCATAGAAACGTACTCCTTTCCTTTGGCCTTTTGAGCGGGGCACTGACTGCTGAGGCCTTCGCCCAGTCTGTAGGCGCGCTGGAAGAGGTTATTGTTACTGCTGAAAAACGAGCGACCACCGTTCAGGACACACCCATTGCAGTAAGTGCATTTAGTGGCGACGAGCTCGACAGGGCGCTGATAAGTAAACCAATGGACCTTCAGTTTAACGTTCCGAACATGCTGATGAGCAAAGGCAACTTCACCACTGCAGCAATTTCTATCAGGGGCATAGGCAATCTGGGCGTAGGCTCAGCAACAGACAGTGGGACCGGAGTTCACTTTAACGGCGTCTACCTCAACGGTGGGCGAATCTTCGAGACTGAGTTTTACGATGCTGAGCGGGTAGAGGTTCTCAGGGGGCCGCAGGGCACTCTTTATGGCCGAAATACGACGGCTGGTGTGGTTAACATGATCACTAATAAACCCACCGACGAGTTTGGTGGAGACATTACCCTCGAGCTCGGCAATTACGACCATATCAAGGCCAAGGGCGCGATCAATATTCCGCTGGGTGACCAGTGGGCACAGCGATTTTCGATGTTCTATAACGAGAGAGATGGATACGTTGATAATGAGTTTGACGGCAATAAGATCGATGGAAGGGATATGTGGTCGCTGCGTTCTTCAACACGCTGGGCTGGCGACAACGCCGATGCCACATTGGTTGTTAACTATTTTAAGGAAGACTCAGACCGCATGCGCGGTAGTAATCAGCGGTGTCTCAGAGACTCGGAAGCGATTTTAGGCTGCTTACCTACGGGTCTAGCCGATGAGGTCACTAATAGTGGTGCCACCGTGACCGGCTTTTTGACCCAGATAAGCGGCAGTGTATTGGGCGTCAGCTTCCCTGCAGATGACTTTGCCAACTCGCCCAAAAGTAGAGATCCTCGCGAGCAGTTTCTTGATTTCACGCCTCAGTATGAAGTGGAGGATTTGATGATATCTTTTGAGTCAAACCTCGATTTTGCTGACTATACCTTGACTACGGTGCTGGGTTATCACGCATCGGATCTCAGTGCGCGCAACGACTATGACTTTACGGTTGCCTCTGAGCAATGGCCGCTTGAAGTCGATGTGAATCTTGGTCCGGACGGTATCGTTACTGTTGACCGCGCATACTCAACCGACCGCTCCACCACCGAGCCAGAGCAGTATAGCGCTGAACTTCGTTTGGCTACTGACTTTAGCGGCGACTGGAATTTTTTAGTGGGAGGGTTTTACCTAGATTATCAGTCGGATGTTCACTATTACGTCTACAGCGCTGCGCTAGAGGTTTACGGACAAGCAACAGGTATCCCTCCGGAGCAGCGTTTATTTGATAATGACACAAGTGATTACACGCTTGAGACATGGGCGATGTTTGGCGAGGTTTACTGGCAGGTTAGCGATAGCCTGCTGTTGACCCTGGGGCTGAGATATTCCGAGGAGGAAAAAAGTTCAAAGCAGCGCAGTATTTACCTGGGGTTTCTTGACGACCCTACTGCGCCGGACGGAGGATATGAAGATTTTGGTGGAGAGTGGGAAGAGCCGACAGGAAAGTTCAATATAACCTGGGACGTGGCCGATGACGTTATGACGTATCTGACGCTCTCGCGCAGCTATAAATCGGGTGGCTTTAACCCCATTTCAGCGTCTTCGCCTGTACTGGCGGAGGATGCTTCGCTCGCCGAATTTGATCCTGAGTACATAAACGCCTTTGAGGTTGGCTTAAAGTCCCGCTTCTTTGACCAGACGTTGCAGTCTAATATTTCTTATTTCTATTATGACTACGAGGGATTACAGATATCGACGATTAATAACCAAACCGCACTGAATCTCAATTACGATGCCACGATACAAGGTATTGAGGCAGAGTTTGTCTGGGTGCCTACCGACAATTGGCGCTTTAGTTCGAACCTGGCATGGTTAGACAGCGCAATGGACGGCGGATCCAGTTTAGATACAGCAGATATAAACACGCTGGGAACTACTGAGAACATTATTTCTAGCCCAAACTCGAATGTGTATGTTGGCGCCGGTTGCCCGGAGGGAGTATTTCCCTGCTCTGGCCTGGTGAAGAGTCTCGATGGCAATGAGATGCCTAATGCACCCAACTTCTCAGTCAATCTGGGCGTGTCTTATGGTTTCTACCTTGAGAGTGGCATGGAGCTGATTGCTGCAACCAACTATTATTGGCAGGACGAGTTCTATACGCGTATTTTTAATACAGGAAATGATACGGTCGAGGAGTGGGATGTCTGGAACGCCACTCTGACGCTCTACAGTGCGCAACGGAATTGGTTTGCTGAACTGTGGGGACGCAATCTTCTCGATGACGACCATATTACTGGCCAATACCTCGGTGATCAGAACGTTGGCCTGGCTACTAACCAGTTTCTGTTAGAGCCGCGTACCTACGGTGTGAGCCTCGGTTACAATTTTTAAATGCGGGCCCTGGCGCAACGAAGGTTGATAATAATGCTGCCCTGCGCATCATTTATCATTCTTCAATTGATGTTTCGACCAGCCTGACGGTCGTTTTTAGTAGGCGTGTACTACGCGTGAACTACGCTCATAGCTTTAGTGTAGTAGATTAGAAGGAGAATATTGATCTGTCAGTAGGGGTGCGTCGGTTTTCCAGTCTTCCTCCCAAGACAGGCGATCTACCAGCCAGGAAGCGCGGAAGCCGAAGCGCTTGAAAGCTGCTTTGAAGAGGGGGGCATTTTCAAGAACCTCATCCCGAGTGGGCAATCCCCCATCCCGCCAGAGTATAAGCCGATTACCCACTCTCACATTAATGAAATCACCGAATACGGTTTTATAGGTGACCGACTCACTGTCATAAAGAGCGCTATGAGAAAAAGTATTGGCAACTAAAACGCCGCCAGGACTGATAACCGACTTTACCTCCTCAAGATATTCCCGAGTGAGCATATGCTCGGGTATATATTCACTATTGAAAGCATCCAGCACTACCAGGTCATAAGTCTCACCACGTTTTATTGCCCGTTTTACGAACACTCTGCCGTCCGCCTCATGCGTGCGTAGTTGCTCATTAGTGCCGAAGGGAAAATAGGTGCGCGCTACACGTGTGACTGCTGGATCAATTTCCACCACATCAATTTGTGCACCGGTCTGCGCTTGCGAGAAGGCCGTTGGCAGCGTGCCGCCTCCTAGTCCCACGATAAGAATATTCTGAATGTCAGGCTTGAGTAAAAGCGTCGACAGAACTACGCGAGAATAGTTGTAAAACAGGAGTTCGGGTCTGTCCATAAAGAAACAAGACTGACTGTTGTCCGTTCGATAATGCTTATTGAAATGCATACAGCGTACGATACCGATTTCAAAGACATAAATATTGCTATAGAGAGACCTCTCGTGATGCAAGAGTGTCGCTACGTCATCGTCCTGGTCAGACTCTTGCGCATTACCCTGTGCAGTCGTACACAAAAAAAGCAGTGCGAGTGCAAGAGTTTTGATGATGTCACTTGGCGTCATTGGGGTCTCCTTTGAGCGCAACTGGCAAACCAAGCGTCAGCGATATCGCGGTCAGGCCAAGAAAAACCTGATCCAACTCGAACCAAAGCACCAGATGAAAAGAGGCTAGTATGGTTCCCAGGGCGCTTCCTAGTGTAGACACAAAATACAGTACGCCTGCGGTATTTCCGCTCATCTGATGTTGATGTGTTAGCAATCGTACGGCGTATGGTGACGCCATGCCTGCTACAGCAGTGGGCATAAAGAAGAGTAGTGTCGATGCTAGCAGCGAACCGTAGCGAGGATCTGTCACGTTGTCGAATAGCCAATTCATGACAGACTCACTAAAAAACACAATTGGTAGATTCAATACGGCTGCTACGCAGAGTATCGCTGCAAGTTTGCGGATATTCGGATGATGCAATGACCAGCGACCGCCAAGCAGGTAGCCTAGTGAAAGCGCCATCATAAATACTGTGATGATGGCCCCCCACACATAAATACCGCTGCCGAAATAGGGCGCTAATAACTTACCGCTCAGCATTTCTACCGCCATGACAGAAAAGCCAGTCCAAAAGGCAATGGCATAAATCAGTAGACGTGTCATCATAGTCTGATCCCCGTTGCTACTCGTTTTGCGGATTGGTTAGGGCGCCATCGTGTGCCAAGCGTAAAAAACCATCTAACACTGAATATAATTGTCGCAATAATTTGGCGGTCATTGTGTCTGTGATGAATTGCAAATCAGCTTACCTAGTCTGGCCACGCCTCTATTTAGCTCATAGGCTGGTAGCCGCACAAGGCAGGATGTATCGCCTTTGATAAACGTGAGTTCCCGCACATCAGGCGTCATTTCTGCCTGAAAAAATCCGTATGCATTGGTGATGGCCAACCCTTCAACGCCTTGAATAAGTGCGTCTTGCAATGGCTCGCCCGAGCTCAGGTATATTTTTCCTACGGCGATTACAATTTCCTTGATTTTAGGCCTTACGGCTATGACATTGCCTGGGTAAAGCGTATAGGGTCGCGCTCGATACTCAATATTTTCGATCGAATTTCCAGCGCTCAAAAATTCCAGCGTGTGAGTTCGATAGGGTCCGGCAGGTATGAACACCGATGTGTTAGCGGGGATGCTGCCTATAGTTTGGCGACCAACTTTTACCTCTACCTGACTGTCACTGTCTGCAGGGCCCTGCACATTAACCAGAAAGCCTGAAGCACCGCCGCTTTTGCCGCCGAATCCAATGCTGTCTGTGGTTGCGGCGAAGGAGGTGCGCAGAGACCCACTGTATTCCCAAGTGTTATTATCGATGTTGTGCTTGGTTGTAAAGCTGGCCATGCCTCTAGCTGTTTCCGCTTGCAAACCTGCTTCAACAGAGTCGTTTTCTTGATGATCTGCTCTGACATCAACGGAATAGTTATTGCCTGCTGGATCTTCCTTTTCCCAGGTAGACGACGCGCTGCCCGTTATACTATTTGAGTAGGACTCGTCTTCCTTTTTAAGACCGCTGTATTGAACTGACCCTCTATTGCTCCATGCGCCCCTTGAGCTATTGTAGTTGAGTCGTACTAGAAAAAGCGTACTGCCATCATTCTCAGAAAGCTCAACACTGCTGGTCATATCCGGGAGCCCAAAAAAACTTCTGGGCCTCCATTTGATACCAAAGCTCTCGCTGCCATTCGTTCCTTCGCCTTCGGTGTAGTCTACGAACAGATCAATGTCACCAAAATTAGTACCTATACTACCGTTGAGGCCCAATTGAGTGGTGTCCTCTCCCAGTTGCGAAATTTCATCGACAGGGATGTTGCCGCCGGAAATTTCTCGTGCGCTAAGTCCTACTGCACCGCGCGAATATCGATATTGATACTGAACATTAAAGGCTGAGCGATTGTAGTCGTCATAACCCAAGCCGGCCGATATCTCGTACTTTAACCCTTGATGAAATAATCCCGCTTCCAACATCGTAGATTGGTTATTTGTTGAGAACCCGATTTTGGCTGCGCTCGAAGCCGTTAGTCGCCTTTCGATGCCTGCTCGTAAAAAACCATCATTGATAGTTTCGGGCAAAATCTTGTCCTCCAGGGTCTCCACATATTGTCCAGCCTGGACAAAGAACAGCGATTCGCCCTCTGGCGGAATTTTTCCATTTTTTGAGTAAAAGCGTCGTTCTGTGCGGGTTCTGCCCGATGAATCGATGATGCGTAGCTCAACATCATAGGCGCCCGGGGGCAAAGTAGATGTGTCGATCTGCTGATTGCCCGTTTCGTAATAGTTGGAGCCCAACAGTCGATCGTCTTTATATATTTGCACAAGACTTCTGGACTCTAAAAAAATGGTAAAGGTCGTGCCTAGCGCCAGATCCAGATCTTTACGCGTAACCAGGGAGCTACCGAAGGTTGCTCCCAGAAACTGTTGATTTTGCATAAACTGAAAGCTACCAGCGTTCTCCCGAAAGATTCCCGCCTGATAATCAAAGCCATTACGCTCTCGTTTGAATGCCAGCGTGTCGATAGCAACATCTCCGCCAGAGGTTACATTACTGTTTATTTGCAGTCGGTTCTCTGCATACGCGAACATAGTGTTGTTGGACATGTTATAGGTGAGGTCTGTGTCGCTGCTGCCGCTGGCATATACCGAGAGGTCGTCGAACATAGAAAAGCCGGCGTCCGAGGGTGGTACGAACTTTAACTGCTCGAGTGTTACCAGCGAGAGCAAGTCGGGACCGACGAAAAGATCAACGCGCAGTTGTGCAACAGTAAAAATAACGCCCACCGACTTGGTTGAAAGTTGACCACAGTCAGTAGAAAATTTGGAGCGGCAGATCAGTGAGGCATTAGTGTTTAGTGGAAATTCAAGTAGCGTTTTGAATTCCTTAGGGTCCAGCAGATCGTTCATCCGCGTCACAATCAAATCTGGGTCAAGTATTGTGATCGTGTCGGCGTTAAATTTAGCCTGTGGCGATGCCAGGTACACGCCCCCATAAAATACGTCCACCACGGTTTGTTGAGGTGCGCTAAGATCTTCAAAGCCTTCAGGTATCCATTCTTGGGCCTTACTGGCGCCGGACAACCCAAATGCGAGAGCTAGAACAGCCCTCAAGCAATGCTTGGTAATTGATCGAAGGTTCAATGGGGTTACCAGCTGGTGTAGTTTTAAGCCTCTGCCTAATTACAGGCAGAGTTTCGTTGCCGATGCGCATAGCTCGGCGAGCGCCTAAGGCACCGCGAGCACCTGTCTGCCGGCAACACTCTGCATATTGAACTGCAGTGGGCCGTCGAATGGCAGCTGTACCTCGCGTTTATTGCCTGCATAGACTCTGGCTCCTATCAGCTCGCGGCAATCTGATGGATCCTGAGGGTTGCATTGAAGACCATTAGTAAGTTTGTAGTTGCTGTTCCCTGAGTTAGCGAAAATAACCGATTTCCCAGACCGAGTGACTTCAGGTATTGCCTTGGGTTCCGGAGGCGGAATAATAACCAAAGCCTGATAAGCCAGCACGATCTGAACCCCGGTCCTGGTAGCATCACCATCGTCAGCTCTCTGCAACTCTAGGGGTTTTTCGATCGGTGTGAAATTTACCCTGTAAATGACGTCAGTTTGAGCGGGTTCAGCCATATTCAGCATTCGGACAATCCCATTGGAGCCAGGCTCAATAATGAGTTTGTTGGGGGTGACGATGAACTCGGGGTCATCCAAAGACGATAATGGCACAAGCTCTTCGTTCTCTTCTCCGGGGCTGGTGACCAGGAACGGTTCTACTGAGGCAAATAGTTTATTCTCATTGCTATCGTTCAAGACTCGCACATCCGCCCGGACTTGTGCCTCATCGAATATAACAATGGATTGATCCAGTAACAGTCCGGCTTGAGTAATTGGTGAAAGCGCGAGCACCAGGGCTGCGAGCCATAAGCGTTTGCTTTGGAAAAGAGTGATATTCATACGTTGATATCCTTTTAATTAATACATGAGCTTCCAAAGCTCCGTTAATTCGGAATGATAACGAGGTTAACCTTAGCATATTGCCCGCTGGGCTTTTTGGAGGTGACGGGCGGCTCATCCAAGTTGGTACCGCCAGCGGCAGTTGCTGTGATCATCGTAACTTGTAAGCTGGTAGGCGTACCGCCACCGCTGCAGCTGTCGCCACCTGGTGAAGAGGCTCCAGAGCTGATGCTCATCGCATATCCACCACCGGAATCGCCCATCGAGATAAAGTCCGTTGTGCCGCCAGCGGAGTCGAGAAAGCTCAATCCTCCACTTCCTTCGGGAACACAAACCGAAAAGTTCGCTTCACCGTCGTCAGCCATTTGATTGGCAAACCATTCCTGGGTCTCAGTGTCATCAACGAAAAATTGTTTCTCTGCGATAAGGTTGCTGTCAGTGCCTGTTGCTTGGCTGCCGCTGATGTCGTCACTCGCACCTAATTCCGCACTGCCACTAAAAAATCCCGCGGGAGGGGTGGCCGTGGTTTCCACGGCTGTAATCTCTACGGCTTGTGCCTCCACTAATCTCACTTCGACAGTTCTGATTATGCGTAGATTTATAGTAGCAGTGCCGCTGCTGCTACTGCCAAGGGCGCCGTCAGCCCCATAGGTGATAGTAGAGGTAGCGGAGAGAGTGGAGCCTGCTAGTGCCAAGCTCAATAGCAAGGTGTAGCGCGCGGATCGTCTTCCTGCCGATGGTGAGAATAATGAAATATTGATCATTGTGGAGTCACCGTTAACGTTAAAGTCGCTGCATAGTCACCACTTGTAGACGTACGGATATCGGTGTCTGCTATCACAATGCGTACCATCGAATTGTCTACTCCGGAGCAGTTGGGTGAGACGCTATCACCTGAGCCGGTTACATCGCCGGTCTCTGCGTTCTGGAGACTTGCGCCCGTTACGTTATCGGCGAAGAAAACGTCTATCGGCAGTTTTTCTGAGCCAACTACCGACTGCAAGGCGAAGCCGCCATTACTCGTTACACTAGATTGCGTAGAGATACTGTAATCTCCGACCGTAGAGTGTATGCAGAAGGTCTCATCCGCAGTAAGCTCGCCTGAGCTGGTAGGATCGGTTTCGAAAACAATAGTACTCAACCCGCTTATTTGCACTTGTGTCGCTGCCACCACACTGACTTCAACATCAAAATCCTCCTCGTCGTTGTGACTTGAAGAGTTATGAATTTGTGCGAATAGAGTAAACGTTCCCTTGTAGTCACCTGGAGTTGCCGCCGTCAGTGCGCTCTCGGCAATATTGGTGCGCAGCGTTATATTGTCACAAGGTTCCTTACCTTTTTGGCTGTTTAAGGCACCAGGGGAGAGGGTCACCTGGTACGTGACGCCGTTTTTAACTAAAAAAGCCTCAAACCCTATGGCTATCGACTCGCCAGACCCGCCCAGATCATATAGGTCGAAAGTGCTGCTTGATGATCCAGCATTAGACATGGAAACTTTGAAGTCCTTTTTTTTGTTACCATCCCTTGCAGTAATGCAGTAGCTACTGCTGTCGCTTGTAATTGAGCCGGCGTCTTCCCAGTCGCCAAAATCGACATCGGCAAGCGTCTCGATGGTCACAATTTTAGCGCCACCTCCGCCGCCCCCCGCAGATACATGGGTGGAGCCTGTCAAGACGAAAAGAACGACGATATAAGCAAGCGCTGCTGCGGCCGTAGCGCCGGCAAACCGCAGGCAATCTTCTGCCAGAATTCGGTGACATACTTTGTAATTTACAGCGGGTCCGGGCACACGCTTTTCCTGTTTTTTCAAATAAAAAAAAGGGCAACGAGACCAGGTGTTTTGGCCGCGCTGCCCTTCGATAGTAGAGATTAACGAGTCAGATTACTACGAGGGAGTAACAACGACAGCGACTGTCTGTGCGTAGTCGTCAGTCGTTGCCTCGCGTAACTCTTGGTCGGTAATACTAATTTCAATTTTTGCGTTATCATTGCTGCTGCAATCACGCGTATCATAGCCTTTGTAGGCAGCTGAGGATGTGTCCCAGGTTGCAGCTACTAAAGTACCGGCAGTTCCATTACCTGCAGCTGCTCCTGCAACCTTCACTGTGTAGATAATCTCGTCACTATTACCTGTAGCGGCGCCAGTTAGCTTGTAGGCTCCGCCACCTGCGGTGCCCACCTTCATTGTGTACTCGTCTGCGCCGTTCACGTAAACACAAAACTCAGTTGAGCCGGTCAGGCCGCCTGTGTCGGTCGCGTTATAGGTGAGGTCAATGGTATCGATCGCTGTAACCTGGATCTGGTCCTTAACTTCCACCTCGACTTTCATTGCACCTGTGCTTGTCGCGCCCAGGGACCCTTGCGCGGTTTGTCCAAAAGCGCTGATGGACAGCATACCTAATACGACCGCGAGACCTGATTGTTGAAAAATATTCATAGTTTACTTGCTCCGTTAAATGATTTTCGAATTCTGTGTTCCATATTCAATCGTGCAGCGGGGTTTAGCTCTCTGCTGCGGTGTCGCAGTGTTAATTGCAACGCGCGTACCAGAATTGGAGTAAGTTGAGCCGGCTACGGTAAAAATCATACGATCTGTGAGCGGCGTCACAAAATTATGCTGTTATCGTCTCGAATCCTTCACGTTTGGGGCAGGGATTGGTGCAGAGATGTGCTGCACCACGTAAATTTATACGAATTATAGGTAAAAATTGCATAATGCGAATTAAAATAGGAATATTTTGCAAATTGCAATTAATGTTTTAAATTGCATCGCTCTTCGAGACAGTACAAGAACGACTCAGGCCATGTTGCCAGAATAATAGATCGGTGCTTGTGGCAGGTTAAATCGGCCAAGCGACACTTGTAATGAAAGACGATGCCTTAGGCTGGCGTTAGAGAATTAGGTGCTGGCTAGCAGGGCGTATAACATCAGAACCTGCATTGGCCTCTATTTGTCAAAATTTCGCGTTCATGATGCCCACTGAGTGAGTAGAATTAAGTTATCAGTAACTGTTAAAACTATCTGGAAAACCATGAAATACTTCGCGCCCCTCATTCTTTTCACTGCTGGATGGCTGTTATTGCTGTTAAGCAATAGCTTCACTTTCATCAGCTTGATTAATGGTTCACTACAATTGCTGCTGTTCGTCCTGGTGGTATGCCTCCCTATTTGGCGCACAGGACGAATGTCTTATGTGGATATAGGCTGGCCATCTGGCTTGGTGATTATCGGCGTTTTAACCTGGCTATATAGTAGTGGAGACCCTGTTCGTGTCGCTCTGGTTAGTATGGTCTATATTCTCGTAGGCAGTCGTATGGCGCTAGGCGCTCTGAATATGTGGAGAATGGGATTACTGAAAAAAGAGTTCCCGCGCTATGAATATCAGAAAATTCGCTGGAAAAGGGCAGGTAAAACCAACACTGCATTAGCCATGCAGATAGATGCGATCTATCAGGGCTTGGCGAATGCATCATTTCTGGCGGTACCTGCTCTCCTGATTGCGACCAACCCGAGTGGGAGTATTTCAGCGCTTGAAGTGATTGGTATGCTGATCTGGGCGGGCGCTTATGCTATGGAGTCTGTTGCTGATATGCAAAAACTGGGCTTTCTGAAGACGATGAAGAAGGCAGGTCAGAAGAATATGGTTTGTAACGTGGGCCTGTGGAAATTTAGCCGCCACCCCAATTACTTTGCTGAGTGGATGGTATGGAATGGTCTGATTATCGCTGCCATTCCTTCCTGGCTTGCACTGTATGAACAGGAATCACTGGTTGTTTGGGTGTTGCTAGGCGCCAGCTTGTTAATGGCTTCAAGAATGATGTACACCACGCTGGTATATTTTACCGGGGCAGTGCCAGCAGAGTACTATTCGGTTCAAAAACGGCCGGGGTACAGGGCCTATCAGGAAACAACAAACATTTTTTTCCCTGGCCCCAGTAGGACAGTTGCAGATAAGTAAGCTGTAGGAGAGGAATGAACGTATTCGGTCAATGGAATAATCCTGACCGGTTTCTGGAACGGAACTTCCGAATCAAGCACAACAACTGAATTGGCGCTGACGTTGAATGGGAGAAGTCCCCCATCAACTGAACAACCTGAGCGAGTTATCTATTGGGGCCATTATAGTTGGGATCGTGCGCATCCATGATCGACTTGGCGATAGCCTTCAGGTCGGTCTCGTAGCCAGGATCATAGGCGTATTTGTCCAGATCCACACCATAGATGGCGTCCATCCAGATAAGCTCTCCCAGATCTTTAAGGATCTGGCCACCATGACCCTTGTAGTCTGTGAACAGGGAGCTCTCGCTCGGGCCCTGCAGGTTAGTAACATCTGGCAAGTTGCCCGCTTCAAACAGGGTGCGTAGCTTCAGCGCCGCCGCACCGTAAGGGATGGAATAAATTGTGACCCCTGGATACTGTGCACGCAGTGTGTCCACTGTAGGAAGAATAATAGTGTTGTAGAAGAGGTTCCAAGTATTTGCGTAACTAGCAGCGTCAGCATAGTCAGTGGGGTAGTCGACCCAGGGTATACCGATGAAGAACTCGGTGTCCGGGTTTTGGGCCAGCGCGTAGTCGAACCACAGTTCGTAGCCCTCGAGGATCAGGATGGGTTCTCCTTCGGGGTTCAGAGCAGGGGCTCCCTCGGAGGTTAGCTCGAAGTCGCAACAGGTCATGCCGAAAACGTCGACACCCCCTGAGTCAAGCACCGCCTGTATATTGGCGCGATGCCCCGCATCGTTCCATAGCGCAAGCGGCGCACCACTCGCACCACCAGACATTTCCACGTTCTGGCTGTGGCCGTCAACGCCGGCGCGTACTGTGTGATAGGGGATCTGGTCGGCCAGCGGACGGAAGAAGCTGTGCCCCATCAACATCATCTTGTCGCCGGGAATCACTCTGAACGGCGCTCCCGGGTTGTCTGCCAGGATGTCACTGATAAATGTATCTACGATATTGTTTGCTGTCGACACCGTGTTTGTTGGAATGTGGCCTTCTCCCACCATGTTGGCCACCTGATGTGGACTGGCAGGTTGAGCGGCGATGGTGTCAATCAGCCCCTGGGCCGCCCATTCGCAGTTGTTCAGACCCGCGGTGGCAGCTT
>OCVR010000561.1_pt1 | contig 30897 bp, 35 predicted proteins | sample 1539091 | NCBI WGS metagenome assembly OCVR01 (sample SAMEA3355530, study PRJEB22509) | marine metagenome | biome: marine; feature: coastal ocean; material: water | place: USA | collected 2010-08-07 | depth 16 m | reverse complement strand
AAAGCAGGGCTTCTTCAATGAACTTACGGTGCCGTACAAGCTCGTCTGGGTGCATAAACCCTTCGTTCTCTTTAGTCTTGCCGTTACCTAGCATGTCGCTAATTCCCTGCAACCGCAGTAAAAAGTCACGTACACTTACCGCGGCGTAAGTATTATCACGAGAATCCTCGTAATGCAGCTGGCCGCCCTCGGCCCACCAACGAACACACTTAGGGTTCGCTGTTGGCCCAAAAAACACAACATCGTGGCCAGATCCCAATATAACAGTCATCTGCTTCTCCTTAAATTCCAGATTTTAACAGACAAAGTTGGCAGCGCAGAAACCCTCGTCTCCGATCGGACCAGCAACCAGCTTCTCGGCTGCATCTGGTTCGTTGTTCCAAAATTTCTTAAGAACTGAAACAATTGCATCAATTCCGGAGTCAGCCAGAAGGAGCAGTAGTGATTTAAGCGACGAATCTACTACGCCCTCAATCAAGTTAGGAATTCCTTTAATGTCCATCGGAGCAATCACTTGGTCGTAGAACAGCCCAAGTGCCTCTAACACTGCGGCCTTCTTCTCTTCGTTACTAGCCAGTGGCTTTAGCAGCTGAACCACCTGCACAAAAGAGGCTGTCGCTTTTTGCACTAAAGCAAACGCTTCGGAAAAAGACAAAGAACCGTCAGAATACGCTTCGTGGTACCCTGCAATAACTTCGCTGATTTGCTCAGAAATTTCTTCAAATAATGGAGACGCCATAACTATTCCTTCGTTAAAAAAGCCTAGGAACTAATGCACCGATCGCACCGGCCAAAGCCCCTGTATTACGTAATTTGTTCTGTGTTCCTGCGGGCATTCCTGTCAGCAAGCCAAGACCTTTTCCTACCGCAAAGCCTGTCATGTAGCCTTTCGCTCCACCACCAGCCGCACCCATCGCCATTCCCAACAAACCCATTTGGTTAGGAGTGAATCCTTTTGGATTGGAATTGCGATCCGGCATTTGACCCGCACCGTAAGCCGCACCCATTGTCGCCTGAGCCAACTCAACGCCCAAACCTGTATCGTACACTACGCGGCCAAGTGCGTCATGCTGCACTAAAGGTGCTTGCGCAAACGACGGACCGCCGATAGTACCATAAGCACGTTTTAAAATGTAATTAGCAGATGCAGCCTTAAATTGCTCAGTCGCCAATCCGTCCTCCCACGGCTCATTCGGAAGACTCGACATCAATCGCTTATCGTTGAACCCACGACCTATTGCCATATTAGCAAAACCAGGCATGGCCCCCAACGCTGCACCACCTAAGCCACCGGCGATTGCGTACCTTTTCTTTAAATCAACGTCTTCATCGCGAATGCTATTAGGTAGATAATTTTCCGCTAAGTACCCACTACCGTAGCCTAAGCCTGCGCCCAAGACTCCTGTAGCTAAAGTAGACGCCAGCGGGCGACCACCAATAAAGTCGCCTTTGCTCGACGGCAAGAATTGAAGTGCCTCAGCTACTCGACGGATTGTTGGGGAATAGGCCACCTTCACCCAAGGGTCCTGCAATTCTGCTTCTTTAAGAAGATCTCGGACTACGCTATCTTCTCCGATTCTCTCTGATATTGCGTCTAAGCAACACTCGGCCTCTTTGGCTGCTGATTCTAAATCTTCAACTAGGCCATTACCTACGCGAACGTATACACCGGCCAGCTTCTCTTCGGGATGCCAATACACGCCGATATCCGAGGTTGTGTGTACCTCAGAAACTGCTTGACGTAAAACTGCAGCAGCTTCCGCAGACTTTTCGACAAGATCGTCGATGCAGTCCAGAAGTACAAAATCTGACGGTTGTTGCTCTGGCATTATAAATCTCAGAATCAGGGTAGGGCATAACTAGTTTACACGATATTGCATCACTTGAGCTAGATTAACCAATATGACACTTGTAAGAACCGAACCAGTAATTATTTGAAGCGTGCCATCGTTTTGCCAGAGAAGCCACCTCCCTATCGTACGATCTAATCTTATTGACCTCAGCCACTACCGATTTCTGTATTTTCAAACGAGTCGTCCTGTCGGTATACGTATCTCGCTTGGCCTTCAAGGCAATCCACTTCTCCCTAGAGTCCGCCGATTCCCGCCGGAGTCGTTGAAGCTCCCCGCCGTATAAGGTCCGATCGCCAGGAAACCATTGCTTCTTTGGTCTACCAAATATCGCCTGCCAGTAGGCTACACCTCTTTTTGACCAAAAATGCGTTGTGTTGTTGATATGCATCACAGACTTAGGGTCGTTACTGTGATTCAGCCCCAAAATGTGCCCCATCTCGTGAGCTACCAAGTTTTCGACGTACCACTGAATCTTCCTATCCAACGGCAGCTTTCTCTCGTTATTGAGGTAAATGACCCCGCGACCCAGCTTGCCGCCAGCCAACCCCAAGGGAATCTGTCGATTATTGTACGCTTTCCGCATCTGGTCGTTGTTGCGAAAGTACATTTTAAAGTAGGCACCTCGGGTAGTAGGTACCCGCTCGTACTTAACGTCGCAGAACGATTCCCACTGTCGCAGCATGCCCTCCACGCGACTACGGGTATCTGCTTCAGTTATTCCGTACATTGAGCCTGACGACATAAAATACTTGTAAACTCGCATACTACACCTTTGGCTTAATAAAAGTTACCTCATTTGTTCTTGGATTTAACCGCAACCTTGGCTGTGTGTCCGCCGCCGCCTCGCTGAACACGCGAAGTGCCACACGCACGTGCTCCTGTCCGTTGTCGTAGTTACCGTTGAAACTATAGTAAGGACCTCGAAGGTTATGTCTACGGTTATTTACCCACTCGCAAGAAGAAGGCCAACCTGAGAACACAGACTGCAGCATTAGCGTGTCTAAGCGAAAACCCGCAATAGCCTTCGCGCCGTCCTTGTCTCCGCCAACCAACTCGTGCGGAATGATGTACACTCCAATCACCCAAGAGTTTGAATGATTTTCTAAGTGCTCTGGCTCCAGATAGCTAAAACCTATCTCTCCAATAAACGCCAGCGGAGTCATACAGTCCCAGACCTTCTTAACAAAGTTGCCGACCCATTCCGGTACTTTTTCCGATCTACTTAAACTCACGACTTCTCCTAACGTTAGAACCCATATAATACTCGCCCACCGACTCTAGTACGCAATCTGGATCGTAGACAATAAAATTCGCCTTGTCCGGAATTAGGCTGTAAGTCATTAGCAATTCCCGAGGTTCCTCTAGTGCCAGCACAAATAGCTTATCTCGCTCGTATCGTAGATTGTCAGCTAACTCTACCTCAGGAAATTGTTCTACAAACTCCACCAACCACTTCCTAGTTCTTTCCGGAGCCGCCACACTTACTGAAATGCGATTGCCTCGCAGCTCGTCTGCCATCAACGACACCATCTGCTGAATGTCCGTACCCGACATATGCGGCTTGAACTGACGCTCATACTCGGTGTACTGCTCTACCTGATGCTGCGGAACAAAGCGAAAATCCTCCATAATGTAAAGACTGCTGTCCACTAATCACAACTCCTGTCGCTCAAATGCATCTTGCCGTCCAAATACATGACCATGTTATCAGTACAAAGAACTGGTTTACCGCGAGCCAGTCCGGAGATCGCCCTTGCTTGTTTGCTGTCACTTTCCACAAACAACTGCGAACCTTTTGTAGATGAGTCGCTATCTTTAATGTAATGCTGAGCCTTACGGTAAGAATGATCCCTAGCCGCGCGGCGAGCCTCCGGCGTCGCTGCCGGATGCATATTCAATACCTGATACTTCACCTTATGCTTTGCCAGCCACGCAACTGTCTCTGCACGATACCGCTCAATTCGACTAGTCGTGATCGCCCGAATTGGGTACGCCGGTAGAAAAAGTGGTTTCGCATTGCAAACGTGATCAAGAAATTCTGGATCATCATCCATCTCTTGCCGGGCCGTCCAATCCTCACAAAGGACACCATCCATGTCGAACATGGCTCGCTGCAACATCGAATGCCGCTGCCAGTTCCACTCAAACAGCCTCGGCTTAGCTACAGTTTCGTAATAAACATCAACGGCACTTTCCTCTGACTCCTGATAAACCGCTCCGTATGTTATCTCTAAATCTTTACAATCAGCCAACTGCGACCGAATAAGTCGCATCGTGACACTCTCCTTACTTGAAGTGTCATCTACAATCAGCAATCGGTTACCAATAGGGCGGCGAAACCTGACTAGAGGGTTATTGTCCCGAAGCGGGGCGTTGATTATTGCAGACTCCGGAGACTCCGCGCCGACTAGCTTGTCGATAGAGACAAGACGTATGTTTCGTCTAGTTGCCAGATAGCTGGCAGCCAATAGGCCACTACGGGGCACACCACATACGGCATCAAACTCCGGTAATTCTTTTTCCCATTTCTCCAAATCCCGCAACAAATCTTCATAAGCTCTAAAATTCATTTAATTCCCCCCACCCCTACCTCCATCCACCCGTGGCCTGGGTCGATACTAATTATGCGAGACAGCCGCTCCATTGAAGTAAATCCTGCTTTACTTAGCACACGGCGTAAAGAGTTAAACCCAAACATTGCTCGGTGGAAATGCTGCTCCTGCCCTAGCTCTCCCGGCCTCGCTCCCCAGAATACCCTAGCGTTCAGATAAGTCCAAGCGTCTCGATCTGGATTCTTCCCCCCACAGTTCCAGTCCCGCTCTAAACGTAGAAATTCTTCTGGATCTTCTTCGTACATTTTAATAATGCCCATCGCGTCAGGTACCCAAATCGACACCCGACCTTTCGGTGCAAGCACTCTATGGATTTCCTGTAACGCTGACACTGTCTGCCACCACGGCAAATGTTCAAGTACGTGAGAGGCGTGTACCCAGTGATAAGTATTGTCGGGAATAGGTAATTTCTCTAAGCCCCACTTGCACTGGTATGTTGCATCATACTTGCTATCTAAGGTATCCCAAGTCTCATTGGGCTTGCCGTCAGGCGTTCGGGCGTTTGCATGAGGTCCAATCTCTAACTTCTTCATGTCCAATCCTTATTTCACAGCAATTGCACCTACCTCAGGGACCGAGTGCTTTAGCCCATTCCGGCGATTACTCACCATCGTCACCTTACTAAATATAGAAGATAGCTTAGCGTGTAAGTAGTCCGCATCAAAGCAAGCCTTGTGTTGAGTCTGCACAATTGGCCTTTCCAGCTCTACAGCATCCTCGCCGTAAGTAAACAATCTACCGTTTACCCAAGTCATCCAGTCGTTATCTGGATTAAACACCCGCCAACGATCTCCGCATTTTTTCTGTGTGTAGCAATCAACGATATACTTAAAGTCAGGTACGTACACCTCAAACTCGCCGCCAACCTTCAACACTCGATGCACCTCTGCGATCGCAGCGTCGGTTCGATACCACGGAACATGCTCAAGTACGTGAGACGCAAACACCAAGCCGTAAGTGCTGTCTGCGAACGGAAATGGCTCTTGGCCCCATCGACTATTGCACGTTGCCCCAGCGGCTGCCGTATCTACAGTATCCGCATCCGCCCAAATTACTGACTTGCCGTTTGCCGTACCTGGTCCAATTTCAAGCCGATTCATGTTCGTCCTTTAAAATTAAAGATGAGCCCGACGGGCATCCGGCACATTCGCCAGCCGGTTTGCCGCAACAACTATGCACAAACTCTATCTTGTCTTTCGCCTCTTTTGCTATTTGATCCCAAGCCTCGTCCTTTGACATGCCCCCCTCAATAAGCTCCCAAGCATTGTAGATTTTGTCACGCTTCGAGGTAGGGTAAACACTTAAATCCTGATTGTCACCGGAAACCGTTAAGAACCCGTCAGGCCGCTCGTGCTGCTTGTAGCCTTTAACCTTTGCTACCTCGCGTAGGTTTTTCATAAGTGCTTGCTGGTCTTCCGCATCGTCTGTGAAAACGACACGATCATAATCGCGACCTTCTGGCTCTGGTCTGCCATACTTCAAAGCCCTGCCGCGAGAACCCATCAACTCAGAACGGTCCATAAAACCCTGCAAGCCCACTGCCGCCTCTTTCTGCAACAGCCCAGCCAAATCTGACTGCTCCAGCATGTAGGCGGGGAACTCTAGCTTTTTGTCGCGGTTCGCTTTCCACAACCGGTGAACGCCGTCAGCTACCCACTTACCATCAGGGTAATTGACTACGACTCCTGGAAGATCACCCGCAGCCTCAGCCCTGCTAACAAAATCAGGATGGCCTGGTAATTCTTCCCCTTCCTCTTCTGGCGACGGCTCTAAATTATGAAGCAAATCACTTATCTGCAAGTTTTGCGGCTTGCCCTTGGCCTTAGCTAACTCGTACAAATCTGCAACGTTGTACGACCCGTCGCTATCGCTGAACGTCTGATCTTCCAAACGATACTCAGACTCTTTCTGCAACTCGTCCAGCTTTGAACCCCAGAAGTTTGGGTTGTCCGTACCAGACTCGAGCAACTCAACGTACTTGTCTCCGCCGACAGTTGCCTCGTAATCTCCAGGCCCCAACCCGTGGTTGTCATAACTGAAATACTGCTCAGGCCCGTACTGGCCGTCAGTGTAAATGCCAAGTCGCTTTAACATCGCAGGATCAACTGTAATTCCAAGCTCCTCCCGCATCTCGCGTACTGCTGCTTCCTCTGCGGTTTCTCCCTCGTCGATGCCGCCGCCAGGAAAGCGAACCTTGCCAAGATTGTCGGGGTATTTGGGGTTGTTCATCTTCTCCATCAAATAGCCTTTGCCGTAAGGCATTGCTACTCGTACGCGGGACGCCGCTTCTTTCTCGTAGTCTCTCGTATCCACCACGGGCACTGGCTTACCGTCCTGTCGCATCTCGGAATCCGGACCGATCGCTTCCGTCACCTGTTCGTAATTACTAGTAATCTCGTCCCCTGCGTCAATATCCTTGATGGCAACAAGATCGAACTCGCCGTCAGCATTCTTTTTGATGTCGGAGTTCTGGTGCTTTTGGTGGTTGCAAAACCTAGCCAGCTCCGTCAATTCCCAGTCTTTTCCCGAGGGATCGAGTGCCTTACCGACAATATCGCCAACAACGTAAGGCTTGGTGGCCATGATACCCTTACCGTGAATAGCCGAATCCGCTACCTCCCAGCCCGTATCGTCGCTAGTTTTTGTCGAAAGAAGTCGTTGAGAGAAGCTAGGGTTTTCGTCTACTAACCCAAATAGCACTAAACGTTGGTCTAAGCTGCGTTCTGACACGGTAAGCTTCCTTGACTTAAAATTAAAAACAAGATACGGTTACCAATATAAGCATTAACCACTCAAGGAAGGACAAAACATGCTGGTTTTAAGTAGAAAAATTGGAGAGAAGATTCTTGTTGGTGAAAATATCGAAGTCGTCGTAGTTGACGTACGTGGCGATAAAGTACGTCTTGGCATACAAGCCCCGAAAGACATTCCAGTACATCGCGAAGAAATTACTCCGGAAACCGACTTAGCTTCCCCCGAGAATCTGTCCCCGAAGGATCCGGAAACTTCTGGCGATTAGCGGCAGTCGTTGACTCTGACTTACTCTTTGAATTGGCTGCAAGAACTCCTGTCTTGCGGCACGCTACTACTACGCTGAACTCTGCGTCACCTTCTAGCTTTGCAGGCAGTCCGTAGCTTTTACGCAACTCCCGAAGCTCTGGCGACTTAATCTGCAAGTGCCAGCATGTTGACACACCTACCCATTTACGTGCGGGCTCTTCTACTAGCTTGCCCAGCTGATAGCGATAAGAGCGGCCTCGCTCAGTAACCGCAGCAGAACCACCGACGCTGTCTAATTCGTCTGGCGTCATTACGACAATAGCTGCTCGTAATGCTCCGCCGTCCACGCTATCGGGTAAAGATATTCCTGCCACGTCGAGTGCGTCAAAGATACCGCGAACAATTGCGGTCGGCACTCCAACAACTAAGTGGCCGGTTTTTGTTGCCTGCAGCAACCCCGACATAAGAACTTCGGCTCTTTTCTCTACGTCTAGAACCTGAGAATAAAGCTCCAGATTGTACGCTTGGTAGTTCTTTGTCAGAATGCTCATTACTTCCAAAGCCCTATTACGATACCGATTGCTGACAACAAAGCCGTGACCGCCATTCCAGATACCCCTGCAATTAGCTGCGTTCGGGATAGCATCTTAGAGCTTTCAATCGAATTGTAATGGTCTTGGACTTCTTCCAAATCCTCCAGCAATTCTTTTGCCGCATGCTCCACCGTACCCAGCCTTTGAATCATTGACGGCTGCCCGTTGCCGTCCCTCACTATACGACAAAGCGAATGCAAATCTCTAGATATTGTATTCGCATTCGCCTCTAAAGCTGCCAGCCGCTCGCCGATCGCACCCATCGCAGTCTCTCGATCCTTACTCGCCTGCGACAACGACACAGAAACGCCCTCGAGCATCCGCTTGATTTCCTCAGCAGACACTGCATCTCTAAAATCTGAATTGTTCTTCCCCATTCTCTTCATTCCTTGTTGAGAATAAATAAGCGACCCCTCGGTATCCCCTGAATCCGAGACCTGTGAATTAAACCTGCTAAGGCTTAACCTTTAGATAGCCTTTGTGGGTGCGGCTATCAATCCTCCAACTACGCGTTTTGCACTTTCATAGTCATCCTGCCCCTTGAGGCTATCCTAGCTACCCAAGGAAACTCCTTTCCTGCCAGCACCCGTGACAAAGCCACTGAAAAACAATTCTAAATTTAAACAACAATTATTTCAAGTTCTCTTCTGGGCCCTATGCCCCTCATAAGCCTGCGGATTATGAAATTTAGCCGGACAAGTGCATTGCCTAGTTAACTCCGACACTGCTTTTTTTACTGCCCGATCGGTATGGCCCCATATAGGACCGACAACCGTACGCTCTAAATCACAGACGGCATAGACACACACCTGCCGATTACCCTTTTCATTCTTGGCATGTTTAAAATAAATGGTAGCAGGTACCCTCACCATTGCCTTCTTAGAGCGTCTCATCGAATGGCCTCTCGTAGTATGGCTGCAATGCAATAAAGTCCTCTTCGTACAGTTCTTCTGTAAGTTTTTTTGTCTCCCGATCGAAGTAAGTCTGCCATGGGCGTAAACGTTGGGTACGCTTCTGTCGCCGATTATGCCAAGAGCCGTTGATCGAATTGTACCGTTGAAGCTCCAACGGAAGTACCTGAGCTAGACGAGGGGAAACTTTTTGCAAAAACTTGAAATAATCCTCCCTAAGCTCTTCCTGACGTAGCACGAAATCCCAATTGGTGTGCAAGTCGTACCAGTAAGTCTGCGGTCTAGCCTCAATACTCCAATCAAAAAAACTATTATCTAGCCGGTCAACTAGCCATTGCTGAAACGTAATCTCACCGGGAACCGTAAAGAACTGGTAACAGCTTAAAGCCCTTGAATAAGGATTCCTGACCCCGATAACGCTGACCGCTTCTTCCAGAAAACTGGGGGCTGGCAATACCGGCCAGTGCTTCGCCGCCGTCGCGTTACACTTAAACTGTTTTTGCAACACCCGCATCATCGTGGATGACCCTGTCCGCGGCACTTCGATATACCACCAATGTTTTTCATCCGGTAACTTTTCTAGGTATGCCAGCATTACTCAGTACCCTTTTCACCTGCAGACAAAATAGATTGAAACAATTCCACGATGCCCTCATCAGTTCCGTTTACTTGACAATAATTGGTCACATCGCCGTACCTCTTCTTTAGCTGCTGAGGCTTAATCGCCCCGAGGGCCTCTAACTCTAACGCAGTAGCAATTGCTAATGTTGAGGCGGGGTCCAATCTATTACTGGTAGGGTCGGGCGTAGGTTCTGGATTAGCCGGATACTCAGCAGGGGGCATAATTGAGACGTCCGCCGTAACCTTAGAATTCGTTGACTTAATCGCGTCTGCCAGTAATTCCGCATCCTCCATGTAGCAGAAAGACGTAACAACCACGTCATTTACTTGAACATCTCCGGTGTCTGACCTTACTGCCTCTTCCAACAAAAAAGAAGCACACAAGCACGGGTACTTTTCCGGCACCGCCCAGAAAAGTGGACCAGTAATCGAAGACTCCACGCCTTGCGTAAAAGTTAGCTTGTAATGCACCCAGTCTTGTTCCGAACGAATCAACAAAAACTGGCTGTAGTCAAACGATTTCGTCATAAGTTATTCCCATCTTTTCTGCCCACATCGCCAGAGAAAGCTTAGACCTAAGGTTAAGTTTCTGGCGAATACGGCGTGTGTAAGTTTTTACGGTCTCGTAGCTAAGATCCAATTCTTCAGCTATCTCTTTGTATTTCAAATCGTTACGGATTAACGCAACCACTTGAAGCTCTCTAACACTTAAGTTGAAATCATCATAAGGCTCGTTAGTATAGTCTTCTGGAGGTAGGTAGTTGTCTGACATTAAAATAAAGTAGGCTCGTTTAGTTGGTGCAGGACGTCGTTGGGGAGTGACCTTGTGAGAGTTTTCCAGTTTTGTACGTGACTACGAATGTCTCGGCCAATGGCCATTCGCATATTCGGGATACAAGACGGCGAGTAGTCGACCCCGAGATGTTTCATTAGTTTTTTTAACATGTTACGTAGATCAATAATCAACTCTTCGTAAAGAATTACCGCCCTATCGCAACACAGTCGATCCACCTTTAGCTCAAACGCCAAATGTTTGCGAACAAACTGCGTAAGCTCGGCGGGGTCTATATTAAAAAACAAATTATCAATTTGATCGCTTTCGTGGTTTACGCCACGCTTAGCGTCAATGAAACACGCCACGGGATTACGCTTCACATGCACTAAGCAGAAATCGCCCTGCCTGCACTTGTTTATGACATACTCCCACATGTCGTATTTCTGCAATTGCCAATAACTCACCTGAACACCCACCGCAGATTCGCCGCGACGGGTATTGTCAAATAGCTTGTTATTAAGATATTGCTCCGCACTTAGGCACGTGGGCAAGAACCAGTCGGGTACTTTACCTGAATCGCCGAAGTAATCTTCATGGTTTTGCTTGCGAGCCACGCCGTTGTCTGACAGCACATCTCCATGGCAAACCATATCAGGGTGTGTTGCGAGCACCGTCCGTAATAGCTCAAACCCTGATCCAGTATTTCCCGCTAAAATGTAATTAAGAGTTTCTGGATTCTCTTCGTTAAACCATGCCATACACCATCCCTGCCTAGTTAGCACTACGTAATTTGAAAGTCATAAGACTGAAGCACCGATTTAAGTGTTGCAATATCGTTCGGGAGTATCCCTTCCGGAACGACGTTTTTATCTTCAGGGAAAGGCATTCCCTCAAAAAACTGATCTCTACTTAGCTGGTTATTGCCGTGATAGATTGCAATCGACATGATTGGCCACTGCATCCCCGAAGTGAATACGTTGTGCGAATTGTCGACTACCACAGGCTCAGGCAGCCTAGATAATAATTCTGCGTGTTCGTTGATCTCAAGCTCCTCGTCGTACCACGTATAGGACTCGTCGAACGGGTCATAGGACTTATCGCCTTTTGCGGATCGTGCGCACGACATCCGGTGGAAAAGAATTGTCGACGATACGCCGCCGCTAAGCTCTAAGAGGTAAAGGGTTGGCTTGTACGTGTCGGTCTCGGTCAGATTGTCCCTAAGCACTGGCGCTACATCTACCCGAAGCTGGTTACGCAAAAGGACAGGGCGGCAGAGTCGGTTGCCCTCAATTAGAACTCTGTCAGTATCGCGGTGTGCCATCTGGTAGAGAAGTCGGAACGGATGAGACCAGTCATCGCTGTCGATCGGCAATATCCAATTGCCCTTAGCTTGTCGGATGCCGAAGTTCCGTAACTGCGAGGCGTTCGCGGAAGCCAGCTCAGGCGCAAACAGCTCCGTAACACAACAACCAAGTGCCTCCAGCTCGAAACTGCCTGCCTCGTTTGTCAGAACTTTATCCGACGTAGTGTTGACAATCACCAACTCATACGGGTGATATGCATTCCGTATAAAGTTATTAACAGCCTTTCGGGCCAAGCCTAGCCGACTAGAGTTATTATGCGGCATGATTGCGGAAACTAGCTTATCCATTTGCGACGCACTTCCCTTAAATTCTGGAATTTACAAAAACTGGTTTGTAACCCAAAACGGGGACAGCGTCAATAATGCCAGATTACCGCTATCACATTTTTGGAGGCTCCTACACGAACTGATCCGGCATGGCACAAAAGGCTCGCCATACTTTTGCGTACAACTCACCCCATGAATTTCGATGCGGCTCTTGGGGAATACCATTGGCTTCGTAGTCCAAAGCATGTGCCCATTCGTGCAACAAAGTGTCAATGGCGGTCAGAACTTCCATATTCCGGTCAATTTCTATCACAAACTTATGGATGTTTCCGTCGTCGTCAATATAAGTTGAACAACAGCCACATATCTTCTCTTTATTTAAATCCTTCGTGACAAGCCGAATTGGAGAGCCTAACGGACACTCCTCCTTGAGCATCCGGTAGACTTTGTCAAACTTCTTTCCATACCTGCTGGCCATCTCACCCTCCTTGGTTCGTGGCAGGTAACATATATGTTACCTTCAAGTTTAAATTACTTACCTGTAGGCTTACCTGTGTAACTGTCTAAGTTTGCCTGAACTCGAGCTTTTGGGCCCTCGTGGAAGTCCCAAATGTAGCCCATCGCCCCACGTTGTTGCCAGTTAAACGCTTTCAAGCGATGCCAAGCATTTGGGGGAGTTAGAGCAGGCAAGTACTCTACACTTACACCTTGCTCTTCCATTGTCAGTGGCTTTCCCGATCCCTTGCGGTGCTGGTCGCCCAAATGCCACTCACGGTACGTCGTCTCCGCCCAGTGCTCTCGACATTCGTGAGCCATTAACGCAGCCAGCCTTGGTGGCTTAACGTGATGCCCGTGGTCAAATCCCAACAGGTTCGTGCCGTACCGCCAAAATTTGTAGGGAGACGGGCTTACGTCTACGTCAACATTAGGGTCGTTACGATACCAAGCACGCAGTACGTGCCCTAACGTAAACGCAGTTTCTTGGTCATGGTTGCCCGAGACTTGAATAAGCTTGACTGGAGCTACCTCCGCCAATCGCTCAACCATTTCGATTGCTAATTGAATCGCACGCTCGTAAGCATACAGATAGGACACGCCCTCTGGTTGCGGTGTCCCTCTAGTAGTCTCATGCCGCAAGTTGTCATGATGCAAGAAATCGTTTCCGAAAGGAAATACGATTTGTTCAAACGGGCCGTGATTCTCTGCCTCAGCAATAAGCTCATTAATCGACCACATGCAAAGCTTCTCGCATGTCTCCAAGTCCCAGTTGTGATCGCTGTCGCCCTGATAGCAAAGCATGCCGTAATGCGGATCCATTATGGATATCTCTAACGCACGCTTATGTTCGCCCTTCTTCGCTTTAGGGTAATCTGTCTTGAGCATGACTGGAGAGTTTTCTTCTAGTCGCTTCAAGATGCGTTCAACAGATACCTGATCGTCTTTCTTCCGTCTAAGAGATATCTTGATCTGACGCAGGCCAGTCTTCCACAACGAGTCTGACTCATTAACGTTTTTCTTTGTCCCAGCCACTTCCCAGTTGTTAATAACACAACGCTCAATCTCGTAAAGCTCCATGTCAATGTTGGCATCGGCAAGAAGTTCTTCTTCTGTGGTGATCCTCTCACCCACGTAATCAATGTTACAACCCGCCTTGGTCGGCTTAATTACAATCTTCTCTTTGGCTGCGGTATGCCGAGTAACTTTGATGCCCGAAGTTTCTTCTCGCATCCTGTCCCACAAATCATGCCGCTTAAGTAACCCAATCATGGATGCCCGATGAGGCCAACCTAACTCCCTACAGGCACTGGCAACGTTCCCGCCGTTTGCTAGGCAGGTTCGAAACGCTTCCCGTGCATCCTCTGCCGTGTACTTTGTCTTGTAATTATTACTCATTTTACGTCCTCCATGACATGTAAATGAAGCGTGGCTTATTCGTAAATCCAATCTGGATTACGCTCCGCCCAGCGTAAGACACGCCTCAATGTGGTATCAAAAGAATTTGGCGGCTTAAAGTTAGTAGCCTTCAGGTTGTTATCTGCTAACGCATACCTGCGATCGTAGCCTGGTCGAATCTCGTTGGCTGGGACAATGTTTGCCTTCAACTCTTTACCTAAGAAGCTGGCCACCTTCTCTGCCAGCTCTCGAACACTCAGCTCAGTGTCTCCAACGATGTGAAACCGAGAAGGACGGCTATTCGGCTCTCCGCAAAGAGTTGGCGTCACATTATTAATAATGTGAACTAGAGCTGCCGCCATATTCATGGCGTCCAGCCAAACTCGCCGAGAAGTAGTCTTCCCGTCTTTTTCGCCGTATAAGGTCATAGGTTCATCAGATAAGATTCGCTTGATCGCCAACGGTAGGAATTTCGCTGGATCTTGCCATTCGCCAATCACGTTCATTGTGTTGGTAATAACGACAGGTACATTGTAAGTCCTCCAGTAGCTAATCGCCAAAGCCTCTTGTGCGGCCTTGCTAGCACTGTAAGGGTTACTAGGCAGTATTGTATCCCATTCAGGGTGTCCGTCGTCATCCCAGTTTGCGTCCCCATACACCTCATCGGTAGAAACTTGGATAAACATCTTAGGAGGATGTTTTCTAGCCAATTCAAGCATATTATACGCTATTTGGCAGTTATTTAGCCAACAGCGACCAGGATCTGCAATGCTCGCGGTCACCCTACTATCGGATGCCATGCTAATAATTACATCAATTTCTTTTGCAAAAATCTTGTTGCAGATGCTTGGGCTGAACTCATGTGTTAAATCCCACCGTACTAGCTGAAGTCGTTTACCGGCATCGGGTATATCTCGTACGGCATCCTGCAGTCGGTGATTATTGTTGACGTGCTCGACCTTCCAGCTATCAATCCCAACAATATCCCAGTCGGTATTCTTAAGAATCCAAGCAACCGTATGCGCACCAATAAACCCACTAACCCCCGTCAACAAAACCCTTCTAATCATCATCATTTCCTAAGTAAGTAAACACGATCGGCTAATAACTCCGAGTTCTCTTTGCTGTAAAGCCCTTCCTCAAACGCACGATCTACCGACTGCATCACAGCTGGCCACGCACTGCAGTAATCGTCTACGCCGACAAGTGCGTCTGGCCACAACCGCGAGGCCGCCTCAATCCGCTCAAATGTTGGGCCCGCGGTGTGGTCGTCATCAATAAAGAACAAGTCTGGAACCACGCCTGCGTCAGCCAACCGCTGCATGAGATTTGCGCCCGTCCTCTGTCGGAAAATGGCTGTTCTGTCCTGAAAATCCCACAAGTTGTACATCGCCGCCTGAAGGGTTGTACACAAACCACGAACTGCCGCATACTTCTCACCTAACGCATTGGTTGCATCAAACAACGTATGTCCATCGTCAAACTCGTAGCAATACCTTGGCGTCAGTTGGAACAGATCGAAAGTAATGACCTTGAGCTTCGGATTGGCGAGCAACGCGTTGTAAGTACTTCCGGCTCCCGTAAATGTACCGAACTCCAAGTAAGTTGGATTCTCTTTTGGCAAGTAATCCTCAACTACACGCTGCCACTCACTGGCTATCGGATCTGGGAATAAATGACAAGGAGACCACAAGTCTTGCCGAAACTCTGCCGCCCACGGCTCGGAAAACGCCTTCACTACTTTAAACACCGTTTCGTTAGTTGCCACCACTGACCCCCCTACTGTTAGGCGTAATCCAGCTCTTCAATTTCTTCGATCGCTCAAAGTTCTTCCGTTGATGTTCTCGATTGTCTTCCTTCAAATACTCCCAAGGCTCGGGAGATTTCTTATTGGAATCCGTCTTTCCGTCGTGCTCGACGTACTGCCCTTTCCGGACCATCGGACTACTGCCCTTGAGTGCAACTAAATTGCTTGGGCTGATGTCGTCAGTGAACTCGCGGTCTCGCCTACCCTGCAGCTTCAACGAGCAGCCGCAACGACCACAAGTACTCTGGATCTGTCGCTTATATGGCCCCTTGGGTCGAAGTATCCCTTTGTCGTCACGCTCAAACCAAAGGTGGTGCGACCACACGCCCTCTTCCACAGGCAAGCCCGTTCCTAGGTTAAACACTCGATCGAACGAACTGGCGACCTCACAAAAGTAAAACTTCGGCTCCAAGTTGTAATCCAGAGCGTAGGCAGCCGACCACTCGGTCTGTACCCAACACTTCTCAATCGTATCCCATTTTTTCTTCTCATCCTTCTCCACGTCGTTAATGGCAACAAGCACGGGAGAGTGGTGGCACGACTGAGACTCTTCGTGCATATTCCAATTCAAATAACCGCCGTCGCTGTCATCAAAGACATTCCCGCCCGGATTTTCTCCCAATAGTCGCTCAACGTGCGGGCGGTAAGGCCCATACACCTTGCTCTCTCCTTCTGCCCAGTCAAAGCTAGTCCACAGCCCTCGGTGCTTCTTCGGGACATACTTGCACATCAAATCAACTAATTCCGGAAACTTTGGATGCATCAAAGGCTCTCCGCCAAAGATTCCCAAAACCTTTTTACGGGGACGCATTGCAGGGTTTCCTCGGTTTTGTTTCAACCCTCGTTCAGGTGGGCTATGGTGAAGGAAGGGAGCCGCAACCTTCAAAATAGTCTCAAACTGGTCGAGGGTCATATAGTAACGCTTAGACTCGTGGCCTAGCAGACGTGTGCAGTTACTACAGGCAGGCTTAGGCCAACAAGCAGAAGTCACTGCAATCTGATGGCACCATTGTTCTTGAGGAGGTAACACAATAATTCCTTTCTAGCCGTTTGCACGGGCAATCATATCGTTGTAGTCATCATTAATCAGATTGGCTGGAGAGTAGCCATTGGTCGTCAAAATCCTCTCCGATATATCACGAATCTGGCGAGTCCAGCTATCAAACAACTTACTCTGCGGGTACAAGCAATCAGTCACAAAATCGCAACCGCGATTAGCCTTCTCTTGCAACTCCGGCAAATGTCGATAGCAGTAGTCTAACTGATCCGCCGTGTTCTCAAACAATAAATCGGTCCACACCATAAAGTTGTCTGCCGGATTGTAAATATCAGGCCAGATCTTCAAGTTAGTGCATTCCGGCTTAAGTACAATACAGCCACAAGCCAGTGCCTCCAAATCTCTGACGCACCAAGGTGCCCAGCCCCACGGAGAGATAACCACTTTGGATTCCAGTAACGCGTCGATGTACTCGTACGGATAGCGAAACACCTTAGTACGCCTACCCTCTTCCTGAGTCCCGTCAAAGTTAGAGTAACCTTTAAACACTTTTACTTTGCCAGGAAACGTATGCCATTTCTTCTGCAACAACTTTCGGCTCATCGTAGGATGACAAGGAATACCGTCACGGTAATAACGAACCCTCCCGCTGAAAAACACATCAATCTCACGATCGGCCAACGGCTTACGCTTCGCAGCAATGTACTCAAACAGCTTATCGTCAAATGGCTCGGTCGGCGGTCGAAACGGAGGGACAATCTTATCGGAAAGCAATGCTGGCAACACTTCACGATCCGCACGACCGGAAGGCCCATATCCGTGAAGAGCCCTGTCGATATACGTCTTACCGTAAGTCGTGCCGCCCCAGTAAGCTCGACGCTGTATCTTGTTGTCACGGAAGGCTACGTTTGGAAGATAAGCCCGAACCTGCGGAAAGCTCAACAATTCACGCTGAGTGGGATCTAAATAGGCATAATCCATCGAACTATCACAAATAATGGGCATGTCTTGGTAATCAAAGCTACCTACATGCCCCCTGCCTATCCATAAGTGATCGTCTCGATGCGCCATCTGCTCTCTGCCCGGTACGTGCGGGCACGGCACGGCAAGAATATCTGGGACGGATAAGACCTCGTCATCCTGAACTTTGATCTTATACTTAGCTAAGTAATCGTTATTCCGTGGCTGCCACAAATAGTTTGACCTCAACCAACGCATTTTCCGATACGGCTTAAAGCGTTGGATCGTAATCTCGTCCATTAACAATGCCAATCTGTATTAACGTAATGAGCATGACCGCCCTGAGGATAGTAGACTGAATCATGATACTTCAACTTCCACAGTAACGACATCATGCCTTGCTGTATGGCACCTTGCGGTAGTATCTTGGGGCGTAAGATTTGCGGACAATTACTTGAGTTGATGAAGGGTGAAACCTTAGGAAAGTCGGGGATATAGCCGTCCGTGATAGCGTTAAACAACGCAGAAGCACCCATCTCCACTCGGGCAAACCTTAAGCGACGCAAACCCTCCGCCAACCTTACCCAGTTGTTAACGTAAGCAACAGCCGCCTGAGCGGGCTTACCGCTATGCTTAGCTTTGAACCCACCAAGGTGATGATAGACAAAACTAGATATCGGCGACCGCCGTTCGCCGTGGAACGTGCCACTGGCGAACAGGCTGTTGACCACCCGCATCGGGTCTCGGTGAACAAACGTAACTGATACATCTGCCGGTAACTTGTCAAGAAACGGTACCGCATACGGAGTAACCTGCACTTTTTCCTGCAATTTTGCACGCAATTCTGCAGGCGTAGTGTCTGGACCCAATTCTGTACTCACCGGAATGCCGCCCGCTCGAAGTACCTCGGCTACGTAGCCTAAGCCGCCTCTGTGCCAACCAGTAACCAACGGCCTAAGCTTACCAGTGCTCATCGCGATGTCTCCATAAGCCTATTCGACTCTAACAGCTTTCGCACGCCTGTAGGTCGTGCCTCTAACTCAAACATTAGATTAACCATGAAGTCCAGTTCCCTATCCGTAAGCTCACCGCCAATAGCCACGGCACAATCCTTACTGATTGAAGAGATGTCCAGAAAATACCAATGCAAGTAATTGCGTAAATCTTTCGCTGACCTCAGTAAAAACCCTACCTCAAAGTAGGACTCAACGGGACTAGACTTGTAGTCCAAGTGAGTTGCCAACGGCATCTCATCCCAATTAGGTTGCTGCGGCACCTCAAACTTAATGCGGATACGCGGCGTGCCGCTGTGCTTTTGTCGAGTAAACCAACGACGACGAGAATACGTCACCCAGTCGAAGCGTGCAGTGTAACGACCTATCTTGAACTCTACATCGTCGTGACAATACGGGCGGTAAGGTTCCTGTCCACGTGCTGCCATGTACAACCGCTTAAAAAAGTTCCCCATCCGTGATATCCCCCAATGACGGTGCCTGCTTGTCCTTCTCTGATTGTTCTTTGATCTCTGTCGGCCACAGGTACCCCTTTGCATTGATTGCCCGCTCGTGCTCCGGCGAGTAACCGCCGCTTTGCAAATAGACAACAGTCGCCTCCTCGGTTACGCACTGAAAGCCATGAGCGAAGTGAGCAGGAACGTACAACGCTTCGGACTGGTCCAGCTCAAATGTCCATACTTTACCAAAGGTCCGGCGATCTTTTCGTAGATCAACCACTTGGTCGAATATCCTGCCGTTCATGCAGTAGACGTACTTAGCAATAGCTCGCGGATGTACCTGCCAATGCATACCACGGACAACGCCCTGTGTTGAGTGACTGACGTTCATTTGTTCTGGTTGCCGGATACCCCAAGTCGTCGGAACCCACGGGACAGCGAAAGAGCCCCGATCGTCAGGATACACGCTCACGTGGTGTATGTGCGGTTCTTCGCTCAGATTCACCATTAGCTTAGCTCCGATATGTTTGCCCCCGACTGGCTAACCAGTACGCCAGCCTTGAGTAATGTCTTAAATGTGCCAGCATCCTGCCACCACCCACCAATATGATAATCCTCCAGACACCCTGACTTCAAATAATGTCGATTAACGTCGGAGATCTCATACTCATTTCGATCGCTCATCCTAAGCCCCCGACATACGTCAAAGACATCTGGGGTGTAGAAATAAGTGCCAGTTATTGCACGATAAGTTGATCCAACGCGTGCCTTCTCAAGTAGCACCCGCTCCACCGACGGCTTTTCCAAAATCATGGAAGGCTCGTGGAACGTTGAGAACAGGCTCCCAAATCTACTTGCCTCCCTAGCCGTGACCTCTGCCGTCATAATTAAAGCACCCCTTTCACACGGACTGTGCGTTAGGAATTCGTCAAAGCTGCGTCGCGGAACTGCTGCATCATACTGATAGATGTTGTCACCCAGCATCACACAGCAATTGTCATCGCCAACAAACGTTTCTGCCCTAAGAAGTGCCGATGCAATTCCGTCGTGCTGCGGCTGGTCTGCCATAATGATGTTCGCGGATAGCCCTAAACTATCTAACGTAGCACCCACAGACTGTAAATCATCGGTACCTGTGACAACTAGAATATCCTTGATCCCACACTTAATCATGTTTTGAATCGGATACTGAATCATTGGCTTGTTATACACAGGCAACAAGTGCTTATTGCAGCAAGCAGTTAACGGTAAAAGCCTACTGCCAGAACCTCCGGCCAGAACGACCCCTTTCATGTTGCTCATGCGGAATGCCCCGCTGATTGTGTTGGCTCGCAGATCTCAAACGTCGGGTCATCCATTAGCAACGGAGTTCCCTTCCCTGCATACAGACCGGCAATATTAAATTCATAGAATTCAACTGCCTCTTCGTAAGACATTTCATCCCTAGAAATAAGTGTTTGAATAATTTTCTGTTTACTGTAAACAACTTTAGGAGATTCCAATTCCCGATCACCGTGAACAATACCAACAATTGCCTCGTCGTGCCCGTCAAACACTATAACCTCTTCGTCACTGTGAAACGTATCCACCAAGTCGTCCACGCCTTCTCGCATTTCGCTCATAACCACTTACTCCTTTAAACAAAAAAATCCTTCGGGCTTTTATTTGCCCGAAGGATAGCATGTCCCCCAAAAGAGATCAATAGTCTAGATTTCTGCAGAAAACACTACGTGACCGAAAAACAGAAACCACGCTAGTAACAGCTGTAAAACTGCCAAGCCGATTAGTGCAGGCCAGCCAACTCGCGGCCACTTACGCACTAAATACCGACAAACGCTGAGTGCTACCCAAGTTCCAAGCACTTTCAACGCACACAGTAACGCAACCCCTGAATGTGGTAGCATGTATCTACCATCAACAAAATCCCCTAGGCCGATAATCCAGCGAGCTACAGGGTTTAGCTCGTTCTGTGGTAGAGTCTCTACAAGAGCAACACTCCACCAAATATCAATCCCCGTGACACCAATGACCAACAGAGCAAGAAACTCGTAGGCCCACCAAGCAGTTCGTTTCATAGACGTCCTTGTCCTTTCAACGATTAAGAAAAGTAAGCAACATCATGTTGCGATACTCTTACTCTATCGCACTCAGTCTCGCCGAGCTAGACAACGTGGAAGTCGTCTCGCAGCGATTTAGACAACGTCCTGAAAATTCTCTGAGAAAACAGTTCAGGGTACTTAGCCTCTGCCGCATTAAAAGCAGACTCCATCGACTTATATGTTAACAAATGTATACGCTTGCCCTTTCCACGATTGGGCGAAAAATGTATGCCAGGTATCGGCCTGATCTGGTTCTCCCTTGACGGTACTCCGTGGTAATCCTTACACATAGCGTAAAGCACTACCTCATCGTTCAGCTTGCGGTGCTGTCGCGGGTCACCTTTAAAATGCTTCTCTTGTACCTTAATAAACTCAGGGGTGAAGTAATCCGCTGTCTTTACTAAATGCAATCCAGTTAATCGGTTCTCTGAGTAATTGTTCCGGACAATATTGTAATACGGCAGCGTTCCCATCAGTGACCACAGGTTCTTATGGGAATCCACCACGTCAGACGTATACATGATATCAATGTCAGGGATGTAGGTGTAATCCTTGATTACCGTGGGAGCTTCGAAGAAACGATAGGTGTTGGCAATGTGCTTAACGCCTATCCCGTGTTTAAAATTCCGGATTTTAAACTCTGTATGGTACTTCCGCAGCATAGCTAACTCTGTGGCGTACGCTTTCTTAAACCGATCGCTATCTGCCACCACGATCTCAACAAAAGAATCGTCGGAATACTCGAGGGCAAACAAAGTAAACGGGACAAGAAATGACTCATACAGTGGGCCAATCGCACAGGCCAGAAAGTTTACCGACATCATATCTCCATGGTAGGTACAAATTAAGCTCGGCGTGCTTGGCATTCCACGCCGAGCTTAACCGAGATATTTGACCCACCTTCCTTTCGAGACCTTGAGAACAAGGACAGCAGCTGCACTTCCGTCATTTTAATACAACACGCAGGCTAAGGTAAAGGGAAATACTGACTACTTAACCCTATGTCCAATGCAAGATTGTCCCCTCGCCGTACCCTTCCCTGTAAATTTTGCACTGATTCTGCCCGCAATCTCATCCTCAGGTTGACATCTAGCTCCACCGCAGACTCTCCGGTTGTCCTGTGTGTAACGTAGCCTGCCAACCTCGTGTCGCAATTGTCACCCAACAACTCGGTAATGTTGCGAGGGTTATGCCCTAGTCGGTAAAGAAGATCCAACTTCTCTGCGTTACCGAACAAGAGCAGTGGGTTAAATCGCTGACTGCTGCTTTGGTGGAATGCCACCATTGGCTCCGCCAAGATAGATGTCCCTTCGCGAGCATGTGGAATGCTGATGTGAGATGTCTGATTATACACGTCACCGGAGAGCATCGCGTCTATCACAGGCTCCCAGCCATCCGACGTCCACTCGCAGTCACCATCCAGTATCACCGTCCACTCTGCCGACTCTTGCCCGTACGCTATCGCAAAGTTCCTCGCCGCGTTGATCTGTATCAGGTCGGCCTCTGCCTTGAAGGGTATCACACGGTAGTCCGCATTGTGTGACTCTAAGAGATTGATCGTTAAAGCCAGATCGCCCACGTCGTAGATCCTATTGATCACGTAGAGCTTGCGAGCACCGCGGAGCTTCGGCTCATCTTCCAGTATGCGACGAAGGGTCGAGTGCCTCCTACCAGCGGTGTCTCTGGGGGGCAGCGTATTTCCTAGTATCCTTACGACGGTGCAGGTAGACATCGAGTGAGAGGCTCACGGGCAATTGAAGAGTAGTGACGATCATCATAACAGAAAAGAGAGAGCAAGGTAGCTGTACCCAAGCGTCTACTGCCACTGTGAAAAACAGTAGACCACTTACAGAGAGAATGCCTGTGGCAAGCAAAGACCCCTCTAAGTTCAATCAAGGAGGAAGTGAAGGAGACCTGAAGAATCATAACTTCCATGTTTACCCCAATACCAGCTACCCGAGGCGTCTTACGCAAGGTAATTTTCTTCAGCGACGCCCAACCTGCAGTCCCGAAAACCACAGGGTAATTGCCCTAGATAGTGGTTAGGAAGTGACGAACTACCTACCTCGCGACCTAAAGCTTCTCACTCTCCTGCCACATGTACTACGCCTTCACTGCTAGTTCCATTAATTGTTTAGCCTGCTGGTTTAGCTGCTTCAATTGCGGCTATAAATTTTTTCGCTTGCGTTTCGGTGAGGCCCATACCCGCAATATCGTAACCATACAGATCTTCAGTGGTGCCGACAGGTTTTTGAAGTAGGGGGAGGACCAGACCACTAAATAGTCCCAAATCCTGCAGCTTCTTCATATTGGTCTTTAACTCTGACTGCTCAGGACTTTGCATAAAGTTAGCTACCAATGCATTGAAGTCAGGTCGCTCCGTTGCAGTACCTAACGCACCCGGTATAGCCTGCAGCTGTGATAGCTCTTTCGAATCCAACCCGTCTTGGGAGAATGCGTCTATCTTAGCGTTTATTCCAGATTTGTCGGCTTGAGTTATCTGCTGCCCTCCGATGTTTGCAAGTGCTTCTTGCTGCGATGGAGTTAAATTCCTAAAGCCCAATATGTCGCCAATATCAAATCCGGGAATCAGTCCCAGACTAGAGGCTGCCCCGCCTCCTGCGCCCAATAAGCCACCCAGTAGTGCTCCATCTTTTCCATCCACTAATCCGCCGACACCTGCACCGCCTACCGTAAGCAGCAATGGCAACAACCAATCCTTATTTTCGGCTACAAAAGTCGCTGGGGCAGGCCCGAGCAAGTCTTTTAACCAATCCGGAGCTGTCGGTACCGCTGCTTCTGGTGCTGTCGGTACCGCTGCTTCTGGTGCTGTCGGTAGTTCCGCTGGAATAGTGCTTGGCTGCGGCGGTTGATCATCAGTGCCCACAGCCATATCTGCAGTTAACTCTGGAAGAACGCTCGGCGGCGACGACTTTTGATCAAAAGGATTCAGATTCGGATCAGTCTCCGGATTACTGCCCGTGGCAACAGTCTCCGGATTACTGCCCGTGGCAACAGACGGACTGTCCTTAGGTAAAAGCCCAAGTTGCTGCTGCATGTACCTCTGCTTCGCTTCCTCGCTTTCAAACGTTTCTGGACTATTTGGATCAAAATCCATTAACTCTTGCTCTTGCTCTTGAGTAAGAGGCTTTCCCCTACCTTCTGGCGATTCCGATAAAATGTTTTCTAGATATTGTGTATCATTTTCTAGACGTTGTTTACCAATTTGCTCGTTTACAGAATTAAGTTCATTTTGGTTGCGGTGCAACTGGTCAACGTAGGCGGCACCGCCGGTTCCTGCAGTAACCGTTGCGGCAGGAACCGATACTTGTGGATACTTCACAGCCAAATCCTTCGCCTTACCAACTTGTTTGGCAACTGGGTTGGTAACAAATTTCTCGAGCCAGCCTGGAGCAGACTCTCTATACCGAATGCCCGAAGTGAGTTTCGGACGATACGTGCCTGTTGTTTTTCCGTTTCTAATAGGAAGTCGGCCTGCTGACTGCGGCAAAAAGGCTGCAGTATTGTAGCCATACTGACGAAACTTGTTATCGGGATTCAGGACTTCATCTATCCCCGATTCCAGCCTATTGCGTATAGTCTGCTCCCTAGGGTTTGAAAATCCCTGCACAAAAGCACCGCCACCGCCGAGAGTTTGACCCACATTGGCCCGTCTGGACATATCTCGGAAAGCTGGGGAAAACATGGAGCCAGTGAATCCAGCTGCTGTGTCAAATGCGCGTGTGGAAAGGGGAGTATCCGAATTGCGATTTGGGTTAGTCGCACCTGCGATTGCCCCTTGGGCTCCGTCCAATGCTCGCGTCTTCATCGACTTATTGCCAAATTCTCTAACGGCTTTAGCTCCGGAGCTTGCTACGTCTTTTAAAGTGCTACCTACTGTCGCGCCGGGTTTCAGGGCCGCCTTGCCGCCGCTTTGCAGCATTTTGGACCCCAAATATTTACCGGTACGCTGCAACCCCTTACCTAGCAAAGACATACCAAACGCGGATTTCTCCAATTTCTCCAATCCAACCGCCAGCTCGCTACCAACCTCGTCTTCAAAATAGGCTGAGGCTTGTTTAGTGTAATGCGAGATCTGGGCAGAATTAAAACCGCTAGAAATCAAAGAACTAAAAAAAGCACTTTGGAATGAGTTAAACCCCGCCGACTTCATGTAGCCGTCGAGACTCTTGAAAGCATCCGCTTGGGTTAAGTGACCCTCAGTGCAATGCTTATACTTCACGCCAGAGTCTTCTCCTGTCGATGAGCGTTGCTTCTTGCTACTGTCCTGACTAGCAGTTTTCGATTGGAGAACGCCCTCTGCCGTCGCAGGCACAGGAGCCTGTAGCCCACCCAGCTGTACCTGCGGTGGAGCTGGGGCCTTAGCTGCGGCGTAACCTAATCCTCCGCCACCAAAACCACCTAAAGAATTAAAATTCAATCCACCTGCAGGCATTGTCTGGCTCTGGTTTGGACTCATTGGCATCGTCTGTGGATTATTCAAAACAAACCTCGCTGCGTTTAAACACTGTAAATTAAATCAATCGTTCGATTACGGCTGGGTTGGAGGGTATTTCTTTACAATGTCATCAACAACTTCTTTATGTATCTCGTCCCCCTCCTCTCTGGTCGTGCCTTTGTATTTTTCGTCAGGGCTAGGAGTTGTATCCGCCTTTGGGAAGTACTGATCTCGTAGCGATGAGCCAAGTCCTCCTTCTCGGAACTGACTAGCAGCGCCACCGAGGCCAGCACCACCTATTCCACCCAAAATTCCCCCATAGAGCCCTGAGGATAGTCGGCTTTTTTGTTCGCCATCCTCGTCCTCGCCCGGAGCCATAGCACCGTACAAAGCACCGCCCAGTCCGCCGATACCGGCACCAACGCCCGAATCAATCATCTGTTGCATAGGTGAAGACTTTTGGCCCAGAAAATTATTCAGCATAGTCGATGTGCCATCTGCCTTCTTCTCAGTTTTCTTCTTCTTGCCACCCACTGGCTGGCAGCTTCCGTCGCTGTAAGGCTTTTTGCCAGACACGGGCTCATAACCCTCCCAACATCGACCCGCAGCCTCTTTAGCAAGTAATTGAATATCGCTTAAAGCGTATGACCTCTTTTCCTCTTCATCGTCGGTCAGTGCCCCCGACGCGGCACCGGCTGCCGCACCAATCCCCATATAAGGAGCCGTTCTTTCATTGAACGCCGCGTCTCCGTAATTAAACTTAAAATCCTCATAAGCGTCCTCCAAGGCTTTTGCTTGCAATTTTCGTCTCCCCTCTAAGGTCATAGGTACCTTAGCCGAAAAACTGTCAGGCCCCACTTTATCGTTGAATTCTCCGCCTAACGGTGCCAGAAACTGGCCCGCCAAACTACCAGCAAAATTTGCCCCGCCGCCTAACCCCGCCCCGCCTATACTGCCGCTCAGTGCGTTTCGTAGGCTTGCCTTCTTTGCTAACATTTGAATATTGCTCATCGCTTTTCCTTGTTTGTCTAATAAATATTCGTCTAAGTATTCAGGAGGCATTGCTGCCTCGGAGTTCAGCGGCTTGCCGTCATCTCTGGATATCTGGTAGAACAACGGGAGAGCTTGAGCCTTATTTTTGATGCGATTTATCGCCTCGTCGTAATCGTAGTAGTCTTCCGGCAGTTCCGCATAACGACTGTCGGTAAACTTTAGATTACCCTCAAGTAGTCTAGCTTGTTCTTTTAATTCCTCAGTCTGTTCAAGCTGTTCTGCAAGACTAGCATTTGGTGTCGCGGATAAATGACGATCGTGAATAACGTAGTCGTCCTCATAACCGTAAGCCTTCTTCTCGGGCATAGTTTTACCTTTAAATTCCGCATTCCAATGAATAACGTCGTAAGCCTTTTTGCCAAATAAGGAACCCAGCCAGCTTTTCTTTGGTCTCAACCCTTCCCAATTCTTGGCCTCGATCGGATCTCTGAACCAATTACCATTTTCGTCTAACTCGTGTTCCTCGTGTTCCTCGTAGGGGATGGTGTAATTACCGTACCCGTCGTACTCATGGTCATCGTTATTTTCATATATGTGGTCATAAATACCAAAAGGGTCTTTCCGAAAGTTATACTTGTTTCCGTCACGAGTGGATGACGACACAGACCACGGAATTGTGTCATCCGTGCCGCCGTATCCGGAGTCTCCGGTAAAAGCGGAGTCCGGTAGAGCTTCTACCATCTTGTAAGCGTCTTCCGGCGATAAATCTTCTTCGCCCCACCTGCTTGTCGCGTAAGTAACATCCAGTTTTTGCTTTTTGGCAAGCTTTTGAGCTTTTGCCATTCTCTCAAGAACTTCAGTTCTGCTTTGACTATTAAGCCACGGCACTCGTTCAATGTAACCGTAATCGTCTGAATAGCCGTAAGCTCGCTTCTCGGGCATGTAACCAGACTGAGCATCTAACAAAGAAGCTCGGTGTGCCCGTAACTGAGCAATCCTACGCGCACGCATCGCCAGTCTCAAGGTCAACGCGGCGTAAGCCTTCTTCTCGGGCATGTAACCAGACTGAGCATCTAACAAAGAATCTCGGTGTGCCCGTAACTGAGCAATCATACGCACACGCTCTGCCAGTGCTTCACGCAATTGAGTGTCGTCGTAATCATCGGCAAACGACGTATCCGCGGCGTAAGCCTTCTTCTCGGGCATAGTTTTACCTTTAGATTCCTCATTCCAATGATCTACGTCGACGCCTTCCGCTTCCAGTTTCTCGCGGTTGGCGTTGAAGTATTTACGTTGTGCGTCAGACTTGTACGGCACAATTAAGCCTGCTTAAAGTAATTAGCTAAGATAACTACGCATGCCTGCTTCTCCAACTCGATCTGGCGAACCAACGCTGCGGCTTTCAGCCTAAGTTCCTTGTCCGCACCAACAGCAGCACTTTTGCTTAGTCGGTAAGGGTCGTACTTGTCGAGTTCCTGACGAATCGCCGACATTCTCAAAACGTGAGAAGCAAGCTTAATTCGAGTAGCTCGAGCCTGATTTTCTCGTACTCGTCGGTAAGCGGCTACCTTCTCAATTGCGTAGATAAAAGCTTCCTTTTCTTCAGGTGTTCCGTCGTGAACCTTCCCGTCGCCGTCACCATCTCTGGCCGCTCTACGCGACGTATGGGCGTCTCGCTTGCTTTTGCGAACACTCCTTCTCTCTTTCTGTAACTCGGGACCTCTGATTGAAGTACCGAGTCGTTTATAACCCCGATACGGTGCCACGCCAGGAATAAGCAGGTTTTCAAGAGCAGTGCGACCACCACGCGATTCCATTTTCGCTTGTTCTTTCAGCGATTTCGTCGGTGTGGCTAAAGCCGCAAGAGGGCCAACGAAGTTTCCACCATACAAATTAAGCGGATTAAGCAGACCCACTGCTTCTGACACAATCCCTGCCGACTTTTCCGGCTCGTCTTCGTCTTCGTCTTCGCCGTACCTATAGTCTTCAATCATTTCTTGTAACTCGGGACCTCTGATTGAAGTACCTATTCGCTTCGCATTGTTGTACGCCCCCACGCCAGGAATAAGCAGGTTCCGGAGAGTATTATCTTCCTCGTCATGCTCCGCTTGCTCTGCCAGCGATCTCGTCGGTGTGGTTAAAGCCGTAAGAGCGCCGATAGGACCTCCAACAAGGTTAAGCGGATTAAGCTGGCTCGCGAATTCCGAACCATAACCGGCTTCTTTTTTACTGTACCGTTTTTCGTAACTCATTGAACTATCCTTATCTATTAATTAATGAAACTAGCAGTTCCATTTTCTAAGTGACTTATTGATACGGGAATCTGGATCGTTAGCCGTCGCCTTGCTGGTGTTCTTCTTCTTCATACCGCTCATACGAGCACAGAAACTTGCTTTCCGGCCCTTTGCCTTACCCTTAGGGTTCTTGCTAGTGACCGGTGCTTTGAGGTTGCCGCCAGTAGACTTATTGTAACTAGCACGACCTTTGGCGTTGAGGCCACCTTCTGAATTCTTTCCAGCCTTACGCTGCCATGCGGGTGACTTGGCAATCTTCTCCAACACAGCAGCCTTGAGTGCTTCCTGATCGCTACCCTTTTTACCTGCATGAATAAATTCAGGATCTCCTCGAAGTTCCCTTCCCATTAAGGAACGCATCAAATTCGGCAGTCGCTTAGCTTTCCAGGCGTGAGGTGGCGGTATTTTTCGACCCAAATTACGGGCCTCAGATTTTAGTTGTTTTAAGCCCGCTAGCTGGTCAACACCGGCACCTGGAAGTACAGGCCCCTGTGACCGCACGTTAGGCATGTCATGTTTCCAAGTGTTATCATGATGCACCTTGGAAGCTGCATTCCTAGCTTTTTGCACCGCGTCGATTGCTTCTTTCGTAGTCTTCTTCCAAGACTTCGCATCCGGATAGTCTTTGTCACCTTTCTTTGCAGGCTTCTCTCCACGCTTACGCTTGGCATGTACGTTATCCCACAGCCCACGCTGGGCTGCCTTTTTAGCTAGTTCCCGCACATCGCTGGCTGTTTTCATTTTGCTCGACCCTTTTTCCTTTTCCTTTTCCTCTTTTTCTGCCGCTCTAGCCCTCAGCTCGATCGACGGGTTTAGCCTTGGGCTATAAATTTCCTGATCAGTACGAGGCGACGTCCGTCCCATGTTGATCGCCATCAAGGTCTGGTCGTCGCTTAAGTCCAACGCATTCTCTCGGGCCATGCCAGCGTCCAAGGAGGTAATATTATTATCTTTGTCGTAGCTGTAGACATCAAATACGTCCCCTACGGTGGCCATCTCCTCCTCCGAGTAGTTATCCCCCTCAGCAAACTGAGGGCTGTTGGAGTCTCGCAATGCTTGTTGCATCGCCCAAAGGCGTCTGGCTGGGTCCCCTATCTCCGTGTGACCCAGTGCCTCTATTGCGCCTCTGTATAGCGTGTCAGCACGCAGGTCCGGAGTGAACCACCGAGGCTCCTTTACCCGAACCAGCTCAGAAAAAAGCTGCTCGAATTTGCCGGTTCCCGAATCGTTGGCAAACGGCACCTCCCCGGTAGTCGCATCCTCGACCTCTTGGCCAACGGAACTAATGCTTCTAGGCTTATCGAGATCTCGATAAAAGAATCCAGCCTGCTTCTCCTCCGGCCTAGACTCTTCACTATAAATATCATTCTGGACCGCAGCTCTGCGTAGCTTTTGCTGGGCTTTCTCGCCCCCCGCAATCATATTGTACGCCCCAAGCGTAGGTCCGTCTGATAGAGCACGAAATGCGCGACCGGTTCGTGAATCCGGTGACGCTGTTCCCGCAACGTGACGTCTCGCCATTCGGTTACCCAACTCACGCGTGGGTCCTGCCCGATTAAACGGGTTAAGCCAGTAATTCAGACTGTTTTCTTTACGTTGCTGCTTGTGGCCTGCAATATCCGTATCAAGGTCAGCCAGTTGAGCTTGCAACATCCGGTGGTAAGATGTTTGCCGATTTGTGATTGGACCCTCGGGATCTAATTTGGCCTGATACTTCCTAATTACATCTCGGTACTTTGCCAAAACCCTCTTCCGCTTTTCCGGATCTCCCTTTCCGGTAATCATCAACGCTCCGGTCAGCGTAGCATCAGGATTGTCCGTAATTAGCTGTGTCGGATCGAGCAGATTCAACATTCGAGCGGTTCGGTTTTCGGCGAAATTCGCCGCTCCGTGTCTTTTACGCTTGTTATAAATCTTACGGGCGTTGGCCAGATTAGCGTAATAGTC
>OCVR010000552.1_pt1 | contig 31341 bp, 35 predicted proteins | sample 1539091 | NCBI WGS metagenome assembly OCVR01 (sample SAMEA3355530, study PRJEB22509) | marine metagenome | biome: marine; feature: coastal ocean; material: water | place: USA | collected 2010-08-07 | depth 16 m | reverse complement strand
AATTAATAATTTAATACATATTTAATAATATTTTAATACTTTAATACTTTTTAATGGGTCTATTTTGCCAGGGCCCAGTTGAAGTGGTTTCAGCAGGCCACGATATGGCCTTTGTGGGATATATGGCGGTGCGAGGGTTTTTACCGTTTGGGTCAGAGGCTTGCATTGGCTTCAAGAGGCGGCTGTACCTTTAGCAAAGGGGGGGCTTAGGCCAGCAGAGCGTCGTGGTGGTGGCGAGAAGATAGTATTATTGCACCCATAGTGTCTTGGCGATTAGGGGCACTCGTTATTTTAAGTTTTATGCAGATTGGGTGCCTTGACCAGTAATATCGCCGTCCAAGATTGGACCAGCGGTTATGGTCTCACTTTGAAATAGATCAGTTTTCAAAGTGTTGCTGTTCGTCAAAGTCGTTTTCGCCGCGCAACTGATATTGTTGTCAATCGCAGAGTAAAAAGGGGAGCGTGTCGCGGCGTTAGATGGCAATCTTGACCACAAGATCGCCGCAGATGCTGGTGTGGATATCGCTTTTCGATTGGCTCTGACACGTGGCAGCGGGAGGTCAGGGTGCAGAACGGTTTGAAACTGATGGCGGGGCTGGCCTATTATCAGCAGATGGCCACCGGTGCGGTTTTGATCGTGGCGGTGTGGCTTGACCAGTTGTGCAGCCACGGGAGGTCGACGCAATGAGCCTTCTTACGCCGACTGGTATCGAAAAAAGTTATGGTTTAGTTCAGGTGCTGCACGGGGTGAACTTGAGCCTCGCTGCGGGCGAAGTTGTGAGGTTGGTGGGGGATAATGGCGCTGGCAGTGCGCGAAGTCGAGAGCGTGCCAAAGCTGATCGGCCAGATGCGAGATGAAGGTATTACGACGATACTTGTCAGTCATCGCCTGACCAATGTGTTCGAGGCCAACAACCGGATTGTGGTTCTACGCCGGGGCAATCAGATCGCTGATTTAGACCGTGACAAAACGGATATGGCCGAGGTTGTTCCCTATATAGCTGGCGCCCATTAGAAACCTGAGACCCAGATGCCCCAAGTCGGATTGCACAGCCTTGCCTTACCCCGCTCTGGAACCCGGATGACGCTGACCGGCTCTTGCCCGCCTTTTGCCCTGGGTTACAGTGCAGGGGGTGCGGGTAATAGATACGTCGCTTTTGGGCGCTGAAAGGTTTGATTTCATCGGCACGCGCCACGCGGGCGAGCGCCAAGGTGTTGAAATTGTCTGCTCGCTTGGTTTGCCCGATGCGTTGGATGTAATGGCCCGAGGGAATGAGGTTACCGATTACCTGGCTTTTGCCTGAAGGGTGGCCCGCGATGTGGGCGCAGGTGCGCTGTCTGGTGTGACCTATGGGACGATTGGAAAAACCACCGGTGCGCTGGCAACCAAAGCCGAATTTGATGCCCGTGCAGCCGCTATCGACCGAGCGGCGAAGTCGGCGAAAGACCTCAATATGCGCTTGGGGATTGAACCCTGCAACCGCGATGAGAAGCAATTTTTTGAATACTGCCCAACAGTCGGTGGCGTTGATTGAACGCATTGGTGCGGATAATATTTTTATTCACCTTGATACCTATCACATGAATATAGAAGAGGTCGGCATGGCCAAACGCTTTGCTGACGCTGGGGGCATCTGGGCTATGTCCATTTATCAGAATCAAATCGGGGCGTGCCCGGGCGGGGACGCTGGGTTGGGTCGGCAGCTTTGCGGAACTCAAGCCCGTCGGGTAAAATGGCGCTTTGACGCTGGAAAGCTTTGTGTTCCTCGCACCTGAAATCAACACTGGCCCGGCCGTTTGGCGCCCGGTCACGGACAGACCCGCCGACGTGGTTGAAGTTGGGCTGCCGTTTACTGCTGACCAAGCGCGACGCGCGGGTGTGTCGCTGGATTAAGTGAAAAGGGCAGGCGCCTCATCTTTGTTTAAAGTCTATGCTTGGCGTTCCGGTCTAAATCGCTGGCCAGAATTTCTGACCTGACTCTCTGGGCCGAGGCCTTGACCTTACTTCGTTGCAAAATCTTATCTGTAAACGGGGCTATACAAGTTGCGTTTTTCCAGCTCAAATCCATCGACTAAAACAACCACTTGCTTAGGCCCGCGTCAGTCTTAGCCCCGCCCCTTTGGAGGGTTTTATCTTAAAAGGCGGCGTATCTGAGATATGCGCCTATATGCTTATTTTAAGCCTGTAAGGATTGCATTTCGCAAGTCTTCTACCAGATCGTCGGGTGCCTCGAGGCCGATATTCAGTCGCACCAACCGGCCCCCAAAATCCTGCCCCGGACGATCCAGAGCCGGATAGACGACGGCTAAGCTGGTCACGCCCCCCCAACTTAGGCCAAGTTTGAACACCGTGAGCGCCTCAAGGAAATTGGTAACCTGTTGCGCCGAGACGTTGTCTTTGAATAAAAATGAAAACACGCTGGCCGAGCCGGTAAAATCACGTTTCCATAAAAGATGGCCTGGGCAGGATGGGAAGGCGGGGTGGAACACTGTTTCTATGTTGTCCTGCCGAGACAAAAACTCTGCCACGGTCAAGGTCGATGATTGTAGTTGGTCAAGACGCACGGCAAGGGTCTGTAACCCGCGCAGCGCGAGGCTGCAGTCATCGGGTGAGACTGCCAACCCGAGCTGCTTATAGACGGGTCCAATCGCCGCATAGCTGCTGTTATCGCGCACCGAGACAGATCCAAGCAGCAGATCGCTGTGCCCCCCAACATATTTTGTCAAAGCTTGGATGCTGATATCAACGCCGTGGGCAAAGGCATCGAACAGCACGCCGGCCGCATAGGTGTTGTCGAGCGCGACTAATACGCCGTGCGCATGGGCCGCGGCGACGATGGCTGGCACATCTTGAACCTCCATCGTGACCGATCCGGGGCTTTCGCACCAGATCAATTGAGTGGTATCCCTGATCAGCTCACCAATACCGGCCCCAATCATCGGATCATAGGGCTCGACCTCGATGCCGAGACGGCGCAACAAACCATCGGCCATTTCCCGATTTGGACCATAGGCAGAATACGGCACCAAAGCGTGGCTGCCAGACGTGCAACACGCCAGGTAAACCAATGCAATAGCCGCTTGTCCCCCCGGAACAATAAAGGTGTAATTTGCGTTCTCAAGTGCTGCAATCCGACCCGCGAGTTCCAGCGTTGTCGGGGTGCCATACAGGCCATATGAATAGCCGTTCTTTGACTGCTCCCAATCGTCTGTTACGGCGGATTGCGTTTCAAACACAACCGTTGATCCGCGATAGGTCGGGGTGGCCAAAGACCGGTAGTCTGTTCGTGCAATTGGTGTGGGATTGAGGAGTTTGGTGCGCCAGTCCATCTGTGTCATCCTGTGTTGATAGCATAATCTTGTGGGTTAGCCTGCGGCTGATATAGTGTTTTTAAACCTGCTGCCACTGTGTCAAAGCCGGCTGATGCCGTTTTGGCGGTGAATTGGCGACTTTACAACAATGGTGATGCGCCTCACATGCGGAAAGATCGCTGGGACGCGTCATCAGTCTCATTTTCTAAAGCCGGGTTGGGACATATGCTAATATTGATAGACCTTGATTGGGTCCCCTTTGCTGATGTTTCTTTTGGTTTACCGTCGATTTTCGGTGCTGTGGCCAGATCATGGTGCCGTATCAGGTATCCAGTGCGAAGGACGGATCATGTCGCGGTCTGGGCTTTGGTGGCAACATACTGTCGTGGCCACGGCAGATAGTCGCGCTTTTATTTAAGGTCTCCGCTCTAATCAGGCTTTGACGTCACTGACAGTCTTTGAGCATTTTTTGGTAGGCGGTCTTGAAACCGTCTAGATTGAGGGTGACGCGAAAGGTATCTTCTTGCCCTAAGATGGTAGTGTTGTCTTTAATTAAGGTTCCGGACAGCTCTGCCTCGGTCTGGTTCTGCAAGCTTTCAACCAGAAAATCGAATTTGTCAGGGTTCACAATTTTATAGCGCTGATCATAGGTCGTAAAATTGATGCCTGTCCCGTTGGGAAACCACAAAACGGCGCTTTCGCCAGCTTTGAAACGGTATCTCTGGTTGACGGCTACTGCATTATTTTGGAGAGGCTGGGCAATAAACAGCTTGAGAAAGGATGAATACGTTTGGGCGGCGTCCCATTTGCCCACCGACAAGGTGATCGCAGCCTCGTCAGCACCGCGTCTTGGTGCAGTTTCGTCGCCAAAAACCAGCCGGGGCAATGGGCTGCTGTAAATATTTGAAGTGATGCAGACAGGTGATTGCGCACTGGGTCTGATCAGGCTCCAGTGTCCAAACGACTGGCGCAGCGTCTCGGTCGGCTTTGCAATTTGTGCGGCGATTGAGACCGTATCGGCAGCTTGCAGGTCGGCGGCACAAAAGCTGCCAACCAAAAATAAGGAGATTAAGATCTGCCCCCCCAGTTTTGGAATGTGGCGCATTCGGTTTATTCCGTTTTGTCTTTGTGCAAATTTGTTCAGGCTTTGAGATAGGCTGGATGCCTATTTGCCAATGTTGAACATCTTTTAGCCATAAATGCCAGTCCAGCCCGTTTCGAAACTCTTGTGATCTCTTGATCGCCAGATCCTTTCTGGGGCAGTGCGGGGTATGATGTTGAGGACGTCGCCTATGGCAGGGGAACAATATCGCCCTGAACGGCAAACTGGCGCCCAAAATTTGTTGGTTTCGCAGACGCAACAGCAACCAGATGAAGCCGCGAAACGTGCAGGCAATCGTTGGACCAACGGTTGAAGGTTATTAACATTAGTCGATTTTTGGACAGGATAGCCCTCGGTATTTACGCAGGGTTATGTCACGATTTCAGACTTTATCCTCGGCTTGGCGTTTTGTTGCTTGATCGCTGAATTATGACTAAAACCAACAAAGGAGGGCACAAGTCTATCTCGAGTTTGCAGTATTCATGCATGTTCCGAGATATTATGCGGGAACTTGCGCGGCTCACGTATATTTTGCATTTTTTGGAGCTTGTCACTAAATATTGGGACAACGGGTCGTTACTCAATGTGAACTTGGACACGAAGACAGTTTGCTCGGTGGTTGATGTTGGTGGGGAACCGGCGGCGCCGCATAAGGGCACTTTGAGGAGAAACGACATGGCATTAGCAATTCCTACATCTAGCGCGGCGCTTCAGGCATCAGCCTCGGCATCTTCAGCAAGTGCTGATATGCAAACCGCAATGACACGCATATCGACTGGTAAGCGCATCAATTCATCCGCGGATGATGCCGCAGGCACCGCGATCACATCGCGGCTGACGTCGGAAATCGCAACGACTGGGCAATCGATTCGCAACGCGCTCGATGGTCAAGCTCTGATCGACACATCCGAAGGAGCCCATAAAGAAATCGAGAATATTCTTCAACGCATGCGGGAAATTGCGGTGCAGTCAGCCAACGACACCAACAATACGCAAGACAGAGCAAACCTGTCAGAAGAAATGCGAAACCTTTCTGACGAAGTGGACAGAATTGCGACTGTGACCACATGGGCGGGCAGCACGTTGATGGATGCTACACGCTCATTCTCGTTTGAGGTAGGGTCTGCCACTGGAGATGCCAATACGATCGGCTTTGAAATAAAATCCATGAAAGCCGCAGAATTGAATATTCAGCCGATCGACATTGGCGTCGACACGATGGAAAACTCTCTGGCGGCGATTGCTAATCTAGATTCTGCGATTGCGAAGGTGAATACACAGCGCTCCAATCTGGGCGCAACCTCAAACCGTTTGAGCTATACGATAAGCAACCTCTCCAACATCTCGACGAATTTGTTGACTGCCAAGGGAACGATTGAGGATGCGGATTACGCTTTAGAGACAACCAACCTCGCAAGAGCCCAAATATTGAAACAGGCGTCCACTGCGATGCTTGCGCAAGCCAATGCCGATCAAGAGAGTATTTTGAGCCTGCTGAGGGGCTAACCCCGCCACTCTCGCATAAGGCAAAAGAGGGCTAAGGGCTTCATCTGTTGCATACAGTCTTAAAACCGCCAGAACTCTGGGCATCGTGCACAGCTCAGGTGGTTTTTTTGTGCCAGTCCGACGTATGGAGCTGTATCTCTCATCGACGTACTGTTTATTTTCCTGCGTTCAAACCCGTCGTTCCGGTATGTCTCAAAGGTGGCATCGTTCACCATATATGCCAGTTGGGCGGAATTTTACAGCGACAGCTGTTGTTTGTTTGCAGACGCTTATACGTTTCGTTAGATTTTTAACTTGCTGTTTTTGTCATACACTTTGTGCGCCCAACGCTTTTCGAACGCTTATACCACACGCTTTTTTGGAGTGCGTTTTGCCAATGGGCAGGCCGACACTTGCCCGCACTGTGACGATAAAAGCGGACTTCCAAAGTGCTCGCTTTGGTTTTCGTAAAACGTCAAATTACATCTTTATTCATTGTCTGTGCTTTGTTCCGCAAGTATTCTATTCAATCGTTCTACAAGCGTTTCATTTTCAAACATCGAAAAGTGCCAACCATTTACTGTCCGCCAATTGTACCCATCACGCTGCAACAGCACTAAAGCAGAGGCACTCACACTCGTTTCATTTTCTTTAAAAATAATTTTCTTTTCCGCAACTACACGCGCTGTAATACCCTCATCTTTTACGTAATGAAGAATATCGCCAACGCTCAAACTAGCATCAAACAAAGAATATGATTTGCGAGGTTTTCGGGCTGCTTCTTCAATAGCACGTATTCCCTCCTCTTCTTTTGCTATGTCATGTTTAGGCGTTACGTTTTTACCACGTGTCAATTTCATCGCAGCAATCACACGCTGTGCATCAACTTCAAAAAACTCACGCGTCGTCCTTGTTCTGTTATCGGCAAATACTTGATGTCATAAACGCTCAACTTCGTTTTCATCGTCTACTTCTACTGCAAAACCGCAGCGGAATGGGCGCGGAACACTTGTATTATCGAGCGAACGTAAGCGTTGTTCTAAATTCGTTGTTTTACCGACTTTCACATAATTTTCGAATGCTGGATTTATTAGTACGTAAACAAGGCCTATTTCAGGGCTCCCGCAACACCGATCCAAAACACCAAAAATATGCTAAATTTGCTAAACGGTGACGTTACCTTATCCAACATTTGTTTCAATTCTGCTGCGAACAAGAAAGGGGCCGCAAAATATGCAACCCCTTGTTTGGCAGAGTATATTGTAAGGCTTGAATTTAACGTTTTGAGAATTGGAACGACCGGCGCGCTTTGCGCTTACCGAATTTTTTCCGTTCGACCACACGGCTGTCGCGGGTCAAGAACCCAGCCGCTTTCAACGCGCCACGCAAGCTGGGGTCATAGATCTGCAACGCCTTGGAAATGCCATGCTTCACTGCGCCGGCCTGACCAGATAGTCCGCCGCCTTTAACTGTCGCGTGCACGTCAAATTGATCTTCGACGCCGGCCACGGTAAACGGTTGGCGCAGGATCATTTGCAGCACGGGGCGCGCAAAATAAGTTTTTATCGCTTTGCCATTCACCACAACCGTGCCGGATCCTGGTTTGATCCAGACCCGAGCGACCGCATCTTTACGTTTGCCAGTTGCATAAGAGCGCCCCAATTCATCGCGGACCGGTTCACGTGGCGCGGCGATTTCTGCGACGTCGACTGCAGCAATTTCTTGCAGGCCTTCGAGAGCTTTGATTTCTTCAGACATTATTTCGCCACCCGTGTGTTTTTCGCATTCATAGATTTCACATCCAGCACCGCAGGGCTCTGGGCCTCATGCGGGTGCTCGCTGCCGACATAAACCCGCAGATTGGTCATTTGCTGACGGGACAGACGGTTGCCCGGCAACATGCGCTGGACTGCTTTGGTGACCACGCGCTCCGGATGGGCCCCTTCAAGAATCTCGCCTGCGGTGCGCGATTTAATGCCACCCGGATGACCGGTGTGCCAGTAATATGTTTTGTCAGTGCGTTTTTTGCCAGTCAGCTGAATTTTATCCGCATTGATGATGATGACATTGTCACCCATATCCATATGTGGGGTAAAGCTTGGCTTGTGCTTGCCACGAAGGCGCATCGCAACGATCGAGGCCAAACGGCCCAGAACAACGCCTTCTGCGTCAATCAAGATCCATTTCTTGTCGATGTCTGCTGGTGTCGCAGAAAAAGTTTTCATTTTGCCAGTACCTAATTTTGTGTATGACGCAACATTAATATGCAGCGCCCCAAGAGCCGTCGGTATATCGTGATTGAAGATACAGTCAAGACTGATTTACTTTAAATTATCGATTAAAAACAGTTGCTTATAAAATAGGTATTATAATACCCCATATTTAACCTTGTGGTGTCGGTTCGGCGTCGCGTTCAGGCACTGCGCCAGAGCGGTTCGAGTCCACTGGCAGTGCATAGGTCATCGACGCGCGGGCCACCGGTTGTGTTTTGTCTTGTGAATAGATCAAGACATCACCGACGGCCAGCAGCCGACCCAGTTTCAACAGGCTGCATTGCGCGATCAAATCGGTATTGGCGTCGGGTTTGCGCATGAAGTCGATTGAGGCATTGGTGGTAACGGCCAGTTCTTGCGGACCGATGCGTGACAGGATTGCAAGATAGATACTGACGTCAGCCAATGCGAACATTGTCGGCCCAGACACCGTTCCGCCGGGGCGCAGATGTCGGTCTGCCACTTTGAGGCGGACTGTTATGCCGTCGTCTGTCACCCGTTCTATGACAAAGTCATGCGCCACCTGAGGAAAAGTTTTGTCGAGAAACTCGGCTAACGCGGCCACAGACATTTTGATCGACATGCTTTACCTCTTTACAACAGTTGGACTAGGATTGGACTGAAAACGTTTGGAGAACAAGATGGCTTTATTGGAACGGACCGATGCAGACGGAATTGCCCACCTGAATTTGAACGCACCCGAAAAACTGAACGCCCTGTCCGAGGCCATGCTGGACGCGCTGCAGGAGCAGTTTGACGCTTTGCAAGACGACCGCGCGGTGCGCGCTGTGATTATTTCAGGGTCAGGCAAGGCATTTTGCGCCGGCCATGATCTTAAAGAGATGACGGCGGGGCGGCAGGCTGAGGATGGCGGCAAGGCCTATTTTAAGCATCTGTTTGATAAATGTGCCCGCATGATGACATCAATTCCTAAAATGCCCCAGCCGGTGATTGCTCAGGTACATGGCATCGCCACAGCGGCAGGTTGTCAATTGGTGGCATCTTGTGATCTGGCTGTGGCGGGACAGGGCACGCAATTTGGCGTTAATGGGGTCAATATCGGGTTGTTTTGTTCGACCCCCATGGTGGCATTGTCCCGCAATATTCCCCGCAAACAAGCCTTTGAGATGCTGACCACGGGTCAATTTATTGACGCGGACCGGGCGATGTCTCTGGGCTTGGTCAATCGGGTGGTGGCCCATGATGAGCTGGGCACGGAAACCCGCGCTTTGGCAGACACAGTGGCTGCAAAGCTGGCGGTGGCGGTCAAGATTGGTAAAGAGGCTTTTTATAACCAGCTGCAAATGCCGGTCGAGGCGGCCTATACCTATGCTGGCGATGTCATGGTGACCAATATGCTGCACCGCGATACCGAAGAGGGCATCAGTGCGTTTTTGGAAAAGCGGCCGCCTGAGTGGGATCAATCCTAGCCCTTTCCATTCGGACAGCAGTGCACTAAATCCCGCAATATGAACAAAACACTCAATATCATCGGCGGCGGCATGGCCGGGTCGGAAGCGGCTTGGCAGGCTGCAGAACTGGGCGTAAGCGTGGTGATCCACGAAATGCGCCCATCGGTCAAAACTTTTGCCCACCGAACCGGTTATTTGGGTGAAATGGTCTGTTCCAATTCGTTTCGGTCTGATGATGACGAACAAAATGCCGTTGGCCTGCTGCATTGGGAAATGCGCACAGCAAATGGCCTGATTATGCGGATTGCAGAGCAACATCGCCTGCCAGCAGGCGGTGCATTGGCGGTCGATCGTGATCCTTTTGCACAAAGTGTGACGGCGGCATTACAAGCGCATCCCAATATTTCGATTGTGGACAGTGAACACAAAGACCTGCCGGCATCCGGCCAGTGGATCATTGCCACCGGGCCGTTGACCTCTCGGGATCTGGGGCAGGCGATTCAGGCCGAAAACGGCACTGAGGCGTTGGCATTTTTCGATGCAATTGCGCCAATTGTGTATCATGACAGCATAGATATGTCGCAGGCATGGATGCAGTCGCGCTATGACAAAGGCGAAACCGAAGCCGAGCGCACCGCCTATCTGAATTGTCCGATGGACCACGCTCAATATGAGGCGTTTATTGACGCGCTTCTGACTGCCGAAAAGACCGAGTTTCACGCGGGCGAAACCGCGGGCTATTTTGATGGTTGTCTGCCGATTGAGGTGATGGCCGAGCGCGGCCGTGAAACCCTGCGCTTTGGTCCGATGAAGCCCGTTGGATTGACAAACCCGCATCATCCCGAGGTCAAGCCCTATGCGGTGGTACAACTGCGCCGTGATAACGCGCTTGGTACATTGTACAATATCGTCGGGTTCCAGACCAAGATGAAATATGGTGCGCAGGTCGAAGTGCTCAAGATGATCCCTGGATTGCAAGACGCTCGCTTTGCCCGTCTGGGGGGCATTCACCGCAATACCTTTATCAACTCACCCACGTTTCTGGATGCGCAGATGCGGTTAAAATCCCGCCCCCATATTCGTTTTGCCGGCCAGATCACTGGCGTGGAAGGCTATGTGGAAAGCGCGGCAATGGGGCTGCTGGCCGGGCGCTTGGCTGCGGCAGATATTTTGGGTGTGACCCTGCCGGAAGTGCCTCAAGACACTGCTATGGGGGCCTTGATCCACCATATCACAGGCGGGGCTGAAGCCAAAACGTTTCAACCGATGAACGTCAATTTTGGCCTGTTTCGCCCTATTGAAGGTCTCAAAGGTGGGCGGCGAGGACGCAAGGACCGCTATAAAGCCTATACTGACCGGGCAAAAACCGCCTGGACTGAGTGGCTTGCTGAGTCTGTGGTTGACGCAAGCTGACCCATTTGCTTTGAGTTGCCCCATGTCGGGCATATCTCTGGGGCAACCCTATCCATTTGATGATGAACATAGGCAAGTGCCTTTTGGTACCGGTGCCAAACGCGGCCTGCATGGACGAGACCTCTTGCTAAAATGGTCTCTTAGCAGCGCTCATTATGAAGTTGATGACAATGCTTTTTAGAACAAGATTTGCACCGTCCCCAACCGGCCTACTGCATCTTGGCCATGCCTATTCGGCGCTTTTGGCGCATGATCGCGCCCGCGCGGAGGCGGGTGAATTTTTATTAAGAATCGAAGATCTGGATCCTGCGCGGTGTCGCGATCATTTTGAGGCTCAGATTTATGAAGATCTTGACTGGTTGGGCATTCGCTGGGATGGTCCGGTGCTGCGCCAGTCTGAGCAGACGCAAGATTATGACGTGGTTTTGTCTGATCTCACGGCGCGCGGTCTGACCTTTGCGTGCAGTTGCAGTCGCGGGGATATTCGGGCCGCCCTTGCCGCGCCCCAAGAGGGGGCGATTCAGCATGGGCCCGATGGTCTGATTTATCCCGGCACTTGTCGGGGACGGGTCGCGCAAAGCCAAGCCGCAGATGAGGCCTTGCGTCTGGATATGACAAAATCCACAGCAGCCCTGCCGGACATTCTGTGCTATCAAGAACTGGGTGAGGACGGGCCTTCAACGATCAAAGTGATAAGCCAAAGCCTCGTGGCATCAGTTGGCGATGTCGTTCTTGGGCGCAAAGGTCAGGATGCGGTGGCCTATCATCTGGCCTGTGTGATTGATGACGCCCGTCAGGGCATCAGCCATGTCATTCGTGGCCAAGATTTGAGCGAGGCCACGCAGATTCATGTGGTACTGCAAAAGCTTTTGGGGCTGCAAACGCCGGTCTATTGCCACCACCGCCTGATTCGTGATGAGACGGGAAAACGGCTTGCCAAACGCAGCGACGCCCAGGCAATTGCAAAGTTGCGCGATGATGGAATGTCGCCGCAGGATATCCGGCGGCTGGTCGGTCTCTAATGGCTGTTGCTCGCGCTCTCGGGCTTGAGCAGTTCAACCTCTTGGGTGTCGCGAACCGCGGTATAAAAACAACTGCGGCGGTTGGTGTGACAGGCGGGACCGATTTGGCGTACCACCACCAGCAAACAGTCGCGGTCGCAATCTATCCGAAAATCGACCAAAGTTTGGGTGTTGCCGCTGCTCTCGCCCTTGACCCAAAACGCCTGTCGCGAGCGGGACCAATAGGTGACGCGCCCGCTGTCAAGCGTCTGGCGAACCGCGTCTTGGTTCATCCAAGCCATCATCAGAATCTCTCCTGAGGTTTCGTCCTGAGCGATTGCTGGGATCAGGCCTGCGGCATTATAGCTTAAACTTGCTGGATCGAATGACATTTTTAAAAAACCTTTTGCATCGTGGCGATGCATGCCTATCTATTGAGAATATTACTAAAGGAAAACCCATGGCTGGCGAAAATGATCTGATCAAACTTTATTCGGGGCGTATTTTGGCGCTGGCGGCGGATATTCCCAATTCAGAGCGGCTTGAGGCCCCGGCGGTCACGGTTAAAAAACGCTCGCCCTTGTGTGGCTCAACAGTGACAGTCGATGTGGAATTTGAGGGCCAGACAGTGAGTGCGTTTGGACAGGATGTCAAAGCCTGCGCTTTGGGGCAGGCGGCCGCCTCGGTGATTGGTGGTGCAATCGTTGGTGTGTCACTGGATCAGGTGAAACAGGCGCAAAGGGCGTTGCAAACACTGTTGAAAGAGGGTGGCCCACCGCCACAAGTGCCGTTTGAGGGGCTAGAGGTTCTGCGCCCTGCTAAAGATTTTAAGAATCGTCACGCTTCGATCATGCTGGTATTGGATGCGGCGGTCGAAGCGATCGACCACTATCAAGAGCTGCCTGTGCAAGACCAATCTGTGTAGGTTGAAACTATATAGGACCAAACCGATACGGGCCTGCCGGGATGGAATAAGCACATAAAAAAACCGCCGCACTTGCAATCAAGGCGACGGTCAGTGTGCATTTCGCGGCCTGAAATCAGTGGTCTAAAACGCGTTATAAGCCTTAGGGCAGGATGACGGGGACCAGCAGGTAGATCCTGACGCACATCAACGGGCTGCGCACCGATTTCGGAAATGCAATCTCTAGGTCAAGGTAGGACTGGCAGATGCAAACTGGGAAGATGCAGGGCAACCAACAAGATCAACACAATCGACGCCGCGCCAATCGCGTCTTGCAACAATGTGTTTTGCGACCGGATGTAGGCGGTTTTTATCTGTGTGAACATGCTGTGTACCTCTCATATCCTGTGTGTTCTCAAATGTTCTCATTTTAAGAGGGGCGTGTAAAGAACAAAATTAGAACAAAGAAAGAATTTTTTAAGAATATCTATCCGACAGTGATGAGGCGAATGGCTTGATCCTGTTCGGTCAGCCATAAAAGTGTACGCGCGGCACGGCCGCGATCGCTTTCTAGATGTGGGTCATCAGCAAGTAATTTGCGGGCATCGGATTGCGCGACAGCCATCAGATCGGCCTGCCCCTCGATGTCTGCTATACGAAACCTTGGCAGTCCCGATTGGGCAGTGCCGATCAGGTCCCCGGCCCCCCGCATTTTCAGATCTGCCTCTGCAATCTGAAACCCGTCTTCGGTTTCGCGCAAGACCGTGAGCCGTTTGCGCCCTGATTTGGACAGAGGTGATTGATACATCAACAGACATGTTGAGTGTTGATCGCCGCGTCCCACACGACCGCGCAACTGATGCAACTGCGCCAGACCGAAACTTTCAGCGCGCTCAATCACCATTATGGTGGCATTGGGGACGTTGACGCCGACCTCGATCACTGTTGTGGCAACCAGCAGGCTTGTTTCGCCAGTTTGAAAACGCCGCATGGCCTGATCTTTATCGGCAGTGGGCATTTGTCCGTGCACCAGACCGACCGTGTCATCCCCCAGAACGGCTCGCAGCCGTTTAAAGCGGTCTTCGGCCGCGGTGAGGTCGGACAGCTCACTTTCTTCGACAAGGGGGCAAACCCAATAGATCTGCCGGCCTTGGGCAATCGCGTTACGTAGTTTTTCAACCACTTCGTCAATCCGCCCCGCTGAGATCATTGCTGTGGCAATTGGTTTGCGCCCAGGCGGTTTTTCGTCGAGGACCGACACATCCATATCGCCGTATTGTGCAAGAGCCAAGGATCGCGGTATTGGCGTTGCTGTCATCACCAGCACATCGACAGACTGGCCTTTCTGACCAAGCTCAAGACGCTGGCGTACGCCAAACCGGTGCTGTTCATCGACCACAGCTATGCGCAAATCAGCAAAAACCACGTCCTTTTGAAACACCGCGTGGGTGCCGACCAGCAATTGAATGTCGCCGTTTTGCAAGGCTGCCAGTTTCGCTTGTCGGTCCCGGCCTTTGTCGCGGCCGGTTAAAAGTTGCAGTGTGATTCCCGCGCTTGTGGCCAGCGGTTGCAAAGCTTCGAGATGTTGGCGTGCCAGAATTTCAGTAGGGGCCATCATCACGCCTTGCCCACCGGCCTCGACGGCGACCAAAAGCGCCATGAACGCCACGAGCGTTTTTCCAGAGCCGACGTCGCCCTGTAACAAACGGTTCATTTTTTGCCCACCGGCCATGTCTTCGGTAATTTCCTGCAGCGCGCGGGTCTGGGCCCCGGTTGGGCTATAGGGTAATTGGTTCAGAACTTGGTGTTGCAACGTGCCGTTCCCTTGGGTGGCCCGCCCCTTCGTGCGACGCAGATTGGCCCGGGCCAGTGCAAGCGTTATCTGATGCGCCATGAACTCATCATAGGCCAACCGCTGCCGGGCGGGGCTGTGGGCAGCGAGGTCCGCCATGGCCTCTGGGCTGTGGGCTTGGCGCAGTGCATTTACCCAATCGGGCCAGCCCTGTTTGGTTTTTTGTCCGGGATCAATCCATTCGGGCAACTCGGGCAGTTGGGTAAGCGCAGCTTTGCTGGCCTTGGCCATGGTTTTCTGTGTCACGCCGGCGGTCAGGGGGTAGACAGGTTCAAAACTGGGGATTTCGGCCGCGTCGTCTTCACTGACGGTATGATCGGGATGCACCATTTGCGTCACGCCATCAAATTGTTCGACCTTTCCGGAAACAATCCTCCGGCTTCCCGGAGGGAGCAGTCGTAGAAGGTAATCGCCACGCGCATGAAAATAGACCAGCTGAAAACTTGTCTCTGCATCGGTAACCGTGATGCGGTAGGCACCGGCTTTGGTGCGGGATGGCGCGTGCTTGCCGATTTCAACGCCAACGGTGATAATCCGTGGCAAAGCGGCAGAGTTCACACTGCTTTGACGGCTGCGGTCAATACCTGAATGGGGCAGAGTGAACAACAGGTCGCGCGGCTTGGTGATTGCCAGATGGGCCATGTTTTCGGCGATGCGCGGCCCGACGCCAGCCAGGGATGTCAAATCGGCAAACAGCGGAAACAGAGCTTCTGGTCGCCCGCTCATAGGGCTTCGATCAGCGCGAGCCAATCGTCTTCGTCGATGGTCTCAACCCCAAGATCGGTGGCTTTTTTTGCTTTTGACCCTGCCCCCGGACCTGCGATTAGCAGATCGGTTTTTGTCGAAACAGAACCGGCAACTTTGGCACCCAGTGACTCGGCGCGGGCTTTGGCTTCAGCGCGCGACATTTTTTCGAGGGTGCCGGAGAAAACCAGTGTTTTACCAGCAACAGGGCTGTTGGATATCTGAGGGCGTTCGGTTGCTTGAATGTCGAGATGTGCCACCAAACGGTTAATTGAGGCCCGCTCGAGTGGCTGTTGAAAGGCGGTCACCAGAGATTTTGCCATCACGGCACCGACGCCATCGATTGCGTTCAAATCATCCCAAGCAGGCCCCTCGAAATGGCCGGCTTGATCTATCCCCTGTCGCAGCATCTCCCATGTGCCGTAATGCGCCGCCAGCAGGTTCGATGCGGCCTCGCCAACATGGCGAATGCCCAGAGCAAAAAGAAAACGTCCCAAAGCAATTTTGCGCCGCTCTTCGATGGCTTGAAAGAGCTTGTCTGCACTTTTTTCCCCCCAACCGTCACGGTTTTTCAACTGCTGCAACCCGTCGCTGAAGCGGGCGCGCAATGTGAAAATTTCAGATGGTTCCCGCGCCCAGCCATCTTGATAGAATTGCTCTGCCTGCTTGGCGCCAAGCCCGTCGATGTCAAATGCGGCGCGAGATACGAAATGCTTCATTCTTTCAATTGCTTGCGCGGGGCAAATAACGCCACCACTACAGCGTCGGACCGCATCGCCTTCATCGCGCACAGCGGCAGAACCGCATTCAGGGCAATGCGTGGGATAGAGGAAACGCTCGGCATCAGGGGGGCGTTTTGACAGAGCGACATCTGCAATCTTTGGGATCACATCGCCCGCGCGATAGACCTGCACCCAATCGCCGATGCGGATGTCCTTGCCCTCGCGGATCGGGCCGCCGGTGGCATTCAAACCAGCGATATAATCTTCGTTGTGCAAGGTGGCATTAGACACCACCACGCCCCCCACGGTCACAGGTTGGAGGCGGGCAACGGGTGAGAGAGCCCCGGTGCGACCAACTTGAATATCGATCCCGTCCAAACGGGTCCAGGCTAGTTCAGCGGGGAATTTATGCGCGATGGCCCAGCGCGGCGTGGTTGAGCGCAGTCCCAGACGCGCCTGCAGTCCCAGATCATTTATCTTATAGACCACTCCATCAATATCGTATCCCAACGTGGCGCGCTGGCGTTCAATTTCTTGATAATGGTCGATCATGCCCTTTGGCGTTGTGTGGGTTTGGGTAAGTGGGTTGACCACAAAACCAAGCTCTTTGAGGCGGTATATGGCGTCGATTTGGGTTTTGGCCAAGGGGGCTGACATTTCACCCCAAGCATATGCGAAAAACTTTAACGGTCGGGTGCGGGTGATGTCAGGGTTGAGCTGGCGCAGGGATCCCGCAGCGGCGTTTCGTGGGTTTGCAAAGGTCTTTTCCCCACTTGCGATTTGCCGGTTATTTAATTCCGTAAAATCTGCGTGGCTCATATAAACCTCACCGCGTACTTCCAGAATTTTCGGTGCATTGGTTAGCTGTCTGGGGATATCGGCGATGGTATAGGCATTTTCGGTGACGTTTTCGCCGGTCTGACCGTCTCCGCGCGTTGCGGCCTGGATCAAAATGCCCTGTTCGTAGCGCAGACTAAGTGATAATCCATCAATTTTTGGTTCGGCTGTATAGACAAGGTCTGCCTGTTCACCAAGACCCAGATAACGGCGAATCCGGAGGTCAAAATCGGCGACATCTTCATTCGTAAACGCATTGCCCAATGACAGCATGCGCTGCTTGTGTTGCAGTTTGGCAAACCCGTCCGCCGGGGCGGCCCCGACCTGATCGGTGGGGCTATCGCGACGTTTTAATTCCGGAAACACCGTTTCGATGCTGAGGTTGCGTTGTTTTAGCCGGTCGTACTCGGCATCACTGATACTTGGTGTATCGGCTGAGTGATAGGCATGGTTTGCCCTGTTCAAGGCTAATGAGAGAGCGGTTAATTCAGCTTCAGCCTCAGACATGCTTAAGTCAGAGATATTGGTTTTTTTTTGCACAGCGCGGTTCCCGAGTGGCCTGTGCAATTGATAGTCTGACGCAACAAATAGGTCCACCCATCAGAGCATCGCTCACATCGCGCTTGGCGCTGACTGTTTCTTTTCTAAGCCACTTGGACGTCGGCGTTTTGCTCGGGTTCCGGATCACGCAAGACATAGCCCCGACCCCAAACTGTATCGATTCGGTTGTCACCGTCAGAGGCTTCGCTTAGTTTTTTACGCAGTTTGCAAATAAACACATCAATAATCTTGAGTTCAGGTTCATCCATGCCGCCGTAAAGATGGTTGAGAAACATTTCTTTGGTTAGGGTGGTGCCCTTCCGAAGGGAGAGCAATTCCAGCATTTGGTATTCTTTTCCCGTCAAATGCACCGGCTTGCTGTCTACATCGACGGTTTTGGCGTCAAGATTTACGGCAATCGTGCCTGTGCGTATGATGGATTGGGAATGGCCCTTGGAGCGGCGGATAATTGCATGAATTCGGGCCACGAGTTCAGCGCGATTGAACGGTTTGGTCAGATAATCATCGGCACCGCAGCCGAAACCTTTTAATTTGCTGCTGGTGTCGTCTGACCCTGACAAAATTAGAATAGGTGTTTCGATCCGGGCCATGCGCAGATGCCGCAACACATCATGTCCATCCATGTCTGGCAAATTGAGATCAAGGAGAAGAAGGTCGTAATCATACAGTTTTGCCAGATCAATTGCTTCCTCGCCGAGATCAGTCCAATAGACGTTCAAATTCGCATGGGTGAGCATCATTTCGATACTTTTCGCAGTTGTTGGATCGTCTTCGACCAATAAGATTCTCATGTGGAGACTCCTCGAATATAAACTTATCTTTTTACTAATGCTGTATATTTTTTTACTAATGATGTATAAAAGTTAACCTAAGGTTACTTTTGCTAGTATTACAATTCACTTTTTGGTTGTCTATACTTTTGTGACTGTGTTGTTTTCAATGCGGTTTCGCCGTGGTCATGCAGTGCTTGCACCCATGATTGAAATTCATCAATGCTCAGATTATACAGTTCCAAAGCTTTGTCTTGAGAAATCAACCCGTATAAAACGGCCCGAACGACGGTTGCTTTGCGCGATGCAACCCAGCGAAGCGTGCCAACTGGTGGAAGGTTATCAAGCGACAAACTACTACCATTGGCGGTTGTCACCGATCTTGGCCCCGAGGTCTTTTTTAAATACATCTGTTAATCTTTCTGTGGCGGTCGCCGCAGACTGCGTGTATCTAAGTTAAAAGAGGCTGAAATCATCCTGCGAGAGTGATTAGAATTTTCTTATATTATGCAATAAGTTATCCGGAGTTCCTTGGTTATGATGGAAACTGAAACGGCTCTGAACTCGCTTGGCTTTGCAAAAAGCCCTGCTGAGACGCGCGTGGTTGTGGCCATGTCCGGTGGTGTGGACAGTTCGGTTGTGGCGGCACAATTGGCCGAGGAAGGCTATGATGTGGTGGGGGTGACGCTGCAACTTTACGACCACGGGGCGGCACTTGCAAAAAAGGGAGCGTGCTGCGCCGGGTTGGATATCCATGATGCGCGCCGCGTTGCCGACACGATGGGGTTCCCGCATTACGTGCTGGACTATGAAAACCTGTTCAAAGATGCGGTGATCGATGAGTTCGCCGATAGTTATCTTGCCGGGGCCACGCCGGTGCCCTGTATCCGTTGTAATGAACGGGTAAAGTTTAAAGACCTGCTCGAGACAGCGCGCGATCTCGAGGCCGATTGTATGGCAACCGGGCATTATATTCAACGCAAGGTCGGGGCTTCGGGCAAGGCAGAGTTGCACCGTGCCGCGGACGCCGAGCGCGATCAGTCCTATTTTCTGTTTTCCACGTCACCAGAGCAGCTTGATTATCTGCGCTTTCCGCTCGGGCATTTGCCGTCAAAAGACGCGACCCGGGCGCTGGCGGCAAAATACGGGCTGAGCGTTGCAGACAAGCCAGACAGTCAGGATATCTGTTTCGTCCCCAATGGAAATTACGCGAGCGTGATCGAAAAACTACGCCCAGGTGCGGCGGACCCCGGAGAGATTGTGGACCCTGACGGGCGGGTTCTGGGCCAGCACAAGGGGGTCATCCACTATACGGTCGGTCAACGGCGCGGTTTGGGCATTGGGGGGCTCAGTACTCCACTTTATGTCGTGCGCCTCGATGTGGACACACGGCAGGTCGTGGTTGGCCCAAAAGAAATGCTGGCCAAACGCAATGTGCCAGTGCGCGAGATTAACTGGCTGGGAGATGCGGCCTTTGGCAGCCGTGATGAATGGCAGGTGTCGGTTAAAGTACGCTCGACACGGCCGCCGCGAGAAGCGTTGATCAGGCCGCTGTCAGAGACAACGGCCGAGGTCGAGCTTTATAGCCCTGAAGAGGGCATTTCTCCGGGGCAGGCTTGTGTGTTCTATGACGGCAGCAGCAGCCGTATTCTGGGAGGCGGCTGGATCTGGCGGGGCTCCTGATGGCGCGTATCCGACGTTCTGAAGCGCGTCGCGATAGCGTCACAGCCCGAAGGCATAATCGCCATCACGCGTCATTGATCAAATCGATATCTGCTTTCAATAGTCTGGCCAGTGCATAGGTGTCGTTGCTGGGCACCACCAGATCGAAACCCTGACTTTTGCGCAAGGCAGCACCCGCGCCGTTTGAACAGAAAATACCTACATGTTTGCCGACCTTGTGGCTCTGCTCGAGGATCGTCGCCATCGCTTGCTCTAGCGGGTCATAGGCCTGCTCGGGGCCGGGCGTATAGCCAAAGTTCAGTGCCAGATCGGCTGGACCAACAAACACAGCATCCAAGCCCTCAACCGCAAGAATGGCGTCAAGGTTTTGAAAGCCCTCGCTGGTTTCGATCATCGCCATCGTGAGAACGGTGTCATTGGCGTGTTCCAGATAGCCGTCACCGGCATAGTACTTTGCACGAAAAGGCCCAAAGCTGCGGCCACCGCGTGGTGGGTACGAGGCTGAAGCCACCAATGCTTCGGCCTGTTCTGCCGTGTTTACGAGGGGGCAGATTAGGCCATAGGCGCCTGCATCAAGCGCTTTCATAACCTCGGCGGGTGCGCCGGATGCCAGACGCACAAACGGTGTTGCAGCCGTTGTTGCAAGCGCCGTCAGCATCGCAGGCAAAGATTGCAAATCAGTCATCCCATGCTGCATATCGACAACAACCGCATCCAATCCGGACTGTCCCATTGTCTCAGCGATGAGCGGGCTGTCACAACTGACCCAGCCACAGGAAGCGGTCTTGTTTTGAGACCAGAGTGATTTGACGGAATTTGGCCGCATGATACAGAATCCTTTAACACATATGATGAAAACTTACTTCTGGTTGGTATCAGTGGCAAAGGTAAAAAGACACCGCTTATTAAAGTCGGCATATCAAGGGGTGGGCGTTATGGCCGGTGTAAAGTCGGCGGAAATTGTTTGGCGTGGCGAGACGCTTTTGATAGCACAAGCTTGGACATGGTCTTACCATACTGTAAATTGCGCGAATTAGCCTTGGGTGTGGGGTTGTTGCCTCTCACAGGTTAAAAGTTGTAACGACTGTTTCAATGCGCGTTTGGGTTTGCACGAAACGGCTTGTTGCGGGACCATGCGGCTGTAATGTCGTGCGGCAAAAAATGTCATGATACGAAAACAAAAGGTAATTTATTTTGAACAGAGCGGGTGTCTACGTGATCATGGGGGTTGCGGGTTGCGGGAAATCAACCGTTGGCGCGGCTTTGGCAGCAGAACTGGGCGCTATTTATCTGGATGGAGACGATTTGCATTCTGCCGCCAATGTCACAAAAATGTCTGCGGGGAAGCCTCTGAGCGATGTTGACCGTGCGCCATGGTTGCGACGTATTGGTCAGACGATGGCGGCCTCGGATGGGATGTTGATCGTTGGATGCTCGGCGCTGCGCCGCATTTATCGCGATTGGATCCGCGAGCAAGCCAAACGTGATGTCGTGTTTCTGCATCTGTCTGGAAGCCGCGCTGTGATCGAACGGCGCATGTCCGCACGAGAGGGGCATTTCATGCCGGTGCAACTGCTGGACAGTCAATTTGCCACGTTGGAACCGTTACATGTGGATGAGACGGCTTTTGTGGTTGATATCGATCAGGCGTTCGAAACGGTTGTGGCAAAACTGGCCGATTATATTCGAACCCGGCCATAACGCTTTGGGGCGAGGGGTGCCCTTGCGCCAGTTGCAAGCGGTAAAAACAAATCATTTTGTCAAAACCGGCTGCCTGTTTGGGATGACCTCAGACACCGTCCTGTCGCACACCGCTATAGAAAATCACACCAATTGCGGGGTCAAGCGCTTGCATGTTCGGTTTTCATTGCCGGTGACATGATTATTGTGGAATGGCCTCATTGAGCCAAGCCACCGTCTGTTTTGCATCGTTTAGGGCCTCATCAAATCCGCTAAACTCTCTTAACCCGTAATGTCCTATGCTAAACCACCCGCGGCCATCCTCGGGATCGCGGCGAAATTCATCAAATCCGTAAGTTCCGTCAGCGCGCATAAATATATCAACGCAGACCGTGTTACCCTCTAAATTGTAGGATTGGACGACGATGTTACCATGGGCCATGCATTTTATCCTGCTTTCGCAAAAACGTGTGAATAAGGTGTATAAGTATTGGGCTTGTGGATGGTTAAAGATTTCCCTGTAATGTCGTTTGCAATGATTTTTCCAAGTATAGCGATTGCACGTCGATCTAGACACTAGATTTATGATTTTTCCATGGAACAGTTGCTACATCAGGGTTTCAGTCAACCATAATGGCAGTATCCGTGGTTGTTACTCTTACTTGTAAAGAAACGGTCCAGGGTAAAAACCGAAACATTTTGTCATCCTAATGGTGGATGGTCGCCCAATGTGAGGCCATAAATGGCCTAGGCAGCGAATGGCGCATGAAAGGGGGGATTTGACGGAAACGGTCAAGGCTTTATGACAGCCAAAGCACTGAGGCAGATATATCGTGCGACCATGCGCGCACGTTCTGGGGCGCAGTCTGCCTTGGTGTCTTGCGCTGCCTCAGTCTTGACAACTGGGCAGGTTGGTCGGGCAAACGGCTATTGAAGCGTGACCAAAGCATGGCGTTTTTTGCCCGCGCTCAGTTTGATCGGCGCTGCCAGTGCAGCGCGGTCAATCATCAAGCCGGCATCGGTCAAAGGCGCATCATCGATTTTAGCACCGTTTTCCGAGATCAGGCGCTTGGCCTCTTTTCCCGACTTCACCAATCCGGCGCGTACCAGCAGTTGCACGATTGACACGCCGTCTCCAATGTCGTCGCTTGTGAGCGTGACGGTCGGCAAGTCCGCACCGATGCCGCCCTTTTCAAACACGTCCCGGGCGGTCTGTTCGGCCTTTTGTGCTGCGGGGGCGCCGTGCAATAAACCGGTCACCTCATTGGCTAGAATAATTTTGGCGGCGTTAATCTCGGCACCACCAAGAGCGCCAAGCCGATTGCATTCGTCGACCGGAAGCTCGGTATACAGCTTGAGAAAGCGGCTGACGTCGGCGTCAGTCGTATTGCGCCAAAACTGCCAGAACTCATAGGCCGACAGCATGTCAGGATTGAGCCAGATTGCCCCGTCCAGGGATTTGCCCATTTTCTTGCCGTCGGATGTGGTGAGCAGAGGCGATGTCAGGCCATAGACCTCGCCATCGATCACCCGCCGGGTCAGGTCGATCCCGTTAACGATATTGCCCCATTGATCCGAGCCGCCCATCTGCAGCAAGCAGCCATAGCGCCGATTGAGCTCCATGAAATCATAGGCTTGCAGGATCATATAATTGAACTCAAGGAACGAGAGCGATTGTTCGCGATCAAGACGCGATTTCACCGATTCAAAGCTCAGCATGCGGTTGACGCTAAAATGGCGGCCAATATCGCGCAGAAAGTCGAGATAATTCAACCCATCCAGCCATTCTGCATTATTGATCATCAACGCATCTGATGGCCCGTCACCATAGGTGACATAGGCGGAAAATACCTTTTTAATTCCAGCGATATTGGCATCGATCTGTACGGGTGTCAGCAAAGGGCGCTCATCGGCGCGAAAGCTGGGGTCCCCAACCTTGGTCGTACCGCCGCCCATCAGGGTGATCGGTTTGTTGCCGGTCTTTTGCAGCCAGCGCAACATCATGATCTGGATCAGGCTGCCGACATGCAGAGAACTTGCCGTGGCGTCAAAACCAATATAGCCGGGCACGCCGCCTTTGAGCAAAGCCGCATCCAAGCTTTGATAATCCGTACAGTCCGCAAGATAGCCACGCTCCATCATGACATGGATAAATTCCGATTTCGGATGATAGGTCATGGCTTGCCCCTTTCGCGTATTCGCGGCATGTCTATCCCTGCTTGTCGCGTAAAGAAAGAGGGCATGTTACACAAAAGGACAATCACTGCACTGGGCGCGATGTCGGGAACATCCCTTGATGGGGTCGACGCAGCTGTGGTTGTGACCGATGGTCATGAAATAACCGCCTTTGGCCCCTCAGCTTACCGGCCCTACAGCAGGGGTGAGGCGCAGGTTTTGCGCGCGGCATTGGGTTGTTGGCCAGACGCGCAGCCGGTGGCTGCGGCAACGGCTTTGTGCGAGAGGGCCCATGCCGAGGTGCTGCAGCGTTTTGATGGGGTGGATCTGATCGGTTTCCATGGCCAGACTTTGGCACATGATCCGCAGGGGCGGCGCACCCATCAAGCAGGTGACGGTGCTCGTCTGGCCGCGTTACTGGATCTGCCCGTGGTTTGGGATTTTCGCAGTGCTGATGTGGCACAGGGGGGGCAGGGGGCGCCACTGGCACCTTTTTTCCATTTTGCCTGCGCTAAATGGCTCGGTGCATCGCAGCCGGTTTGTTTTCTAAATCTTGGTGGCGTCGGCAATCTGACTTGGGTCGATCCGCGCAGGGCTGTCCCCGAGGCGGCGGGTGCATTGTTGGCGTTTGACACCGGGCCGGCGAATGCGCCGCTCAACGATCTGCTGCACCGACGTTTGGGGTTGAGCTGCGATCACGACGGGTCATTGGCGGCGTCTGGTACGGTTGCAACCCCCATGGTTGATCAGTTTTTAACTGCAGATTATTTTGCAAAAAAGCCGCCTAAATCTCTCGATCGCGATGATTTTTCAGATTTGTCAGCTCTGGTTCAGGATCTGTCTGACAGCGATGCTGCAGCCACGCTGACGGCAATGGTTGCAGGCTCTGTTGCTTGCGGACTGGCCCATTGTCCGACGCCGCCTGAGCGGGTTTTGGTGACCGGGGGTGGTCGGTTGAATCCCGTTTTAATGGCGGAGCTTGCCGATAGATTGGATTGTGCTGTTCTACCGGTCGAGGCTGTGGGTCTGGATGGGGATATGCTTGAGGCGCAGGCGTTTGCATATCTTGCAGTCAGGGTGACGCGCGGATTGCCAACTTCTTGCCCTGAGACCACCGGCGTGCAGGCACCAGTTTGCGGCGGTGAAATAAGTCTGCCGTGACCTTGCTAGTCTGCCATGATGGCTTGCGCAGGCTTGTGATTGATGCACCCTGTCGGCTGTTTGGTTCAGTGTCTTCGTGAGGCTGTCTTGAAACCTCGGATGTGTCACTGTGATGTTTGAGTAAGCACTGCGTATGAATGACACCTTTAATCCCGCCGGATAAGATGTGCGCGAGAGGTGATCGAAGCGCGCAAGTAGGGTTTGTATGTTTTCAAACAGACTTTATGAAACATCGACTTCCCTTTATATTCAAACCTCGCGCGGCCAGTATGCGTGATCATTTAGAGTCCGAGGTACACGCGCAGGTATATTATAAGTGCTGTTAACGAACGTCCGAGACCACACCACATTAATAGTGGTGCAAATATCGTCTGAGGTTACCAATTATATTGGCGGCTGGCGTGTATGGCGACACCAAAAGGGCCGTATCGGCCTTTTGGCTGCTGTTGTTTGGCCGCAGGGCTCGCCTACGGCCCGGACGAGGGAATTCCTGTATTCTCAAATCCTGCGGCGCACAAAAAAGGGGTTTCTGAGGCTCTTGTGATGCGGAAACACTCTGTTAGACTCTGTTAGAAATTGAAGTTAAGGATACCCTCAGTTAGCGCTAACAGAATGGAATTGTCATGGTCTCTCGTATTATCCCCGTCGAGCCGTTTGATCTGGTTATATTTGGTGGCACAGGTGATCTGGCTCGGCGAAAAATCCTGCCTGGGTTGTTTCGCCGCTTTTGTGCCGGACAAATGCCCGACAGGGCGCAAATTATTGGCGCGGCGCGAGGCGAGTTGGACGATGCTAGATACCGCACATTGATTGCCGAGGCGATTATCGAGTTTGCCAAACCGTCTGCCGAAGACCACGCCCAGATAGAAGGTTTTTTAAAGCACCTGGCGTTTGTGTCCATTGACGCCAAGGGCACCCGCGGCTGGGAGGCGCTTGAATCGCTGTTGCGTGACGATGTTGTGCGGGCATTTTATTTCTCGGTCGCACCGGCGCTGTTTGGTGGGCTGGCTGAACAACTGCATAGCTACGGTTTGGTCGACAATAACAGTCGCGTTGTGGTGGAAAAGCCGTTTGGCCGCGATCTTGCCAGTGCCAAGGCGCTGAATGCGGCGCTGGCAGTGCATTTCAACGAAGACCAAGTGTACCGGATCGACCATTACCTTGGCAAAGAGACCGTACAGAACCTTATGGCGGTACGATTTGGAAATATGCTGTTCGAGCCGTTATGGAACAGCCAATATGTCGATCACATCCAAATCACCGTGGCCGAGACGGTCGGTGTTGGGGGGCGTGGCGGCTATTATGATACGTCGGGGGCGATGCGCGATATGGTGCAAAACCACCTCATGCAGTTGCTGTGCTTGATCGCAATGGAACCACCGGCCAAGTTTGATCCCGATGCGGTCCGTGACGAAAAACTCAAAGTCATCCGAGCTCTGGATCCCGTTGCGCCGCAAGATCTTGTGCGCGGGCAATACCGCGCCAACGAGACTCAGAGTGGATTTTTGGAGGATGTGGGTAATCCGACGTCTAAAACCGAAAGCTTTATCGCGTTAAAGGCGCATATCAGCAATTGGCGCTGGGCTGGAACGCCCTTTTATCTGCGCAGTGGCAAATGCTTGCGGGCGCGCTCGTCCGAGATTGCGATTGTCTTCAAAGACACACCACATTCGATTTTTCCCGATGCGGGCGGCACCCATCGCAACGTGTTGTCGATCCAGTTACAGCCCAATGAAGGCATGACACTGGATGTGACGATTAAAGAGCCGGGGCCGGGGGGGATGCGTCTGGTCGATGTGCCCCTTGATATGAGTTTTGCCGAGGCCTTGGGCGCCGAAAGCGCAGATGTGCCAGACGCTTATGAACGGTTGATTATGGATGTCATCCGCGGCAATCAGACCCTGTTTATGCGTGGTGACGAAGTCGAGGCAGCCTGGGCCTGGACCGACCCTTTGATCAGCGGATGGGAAACGCGCGGTGACAGGCCGGCGCCCTATGATATTGGCAGTTCTGGGCCGGATGACGCAATGATGTTGTTGCACCGCGACGGCCGTCGCTGGCGCGAGGTGCGATGATGCAGATGATTGAATACGCCGATCGCGAGACCCTGATTGAAAAAATTACAGACCATCTTGCTCAGGATCTGACAACGGCACTGCAAAAGCGGTCGCGTGCGACGTTTGTCGTGCCGGGGGGCACCACACCCGGGCCGATTTTTGATCTATTGTGTCGAAAAGGTCTCGACTGGGCGCGGGTCGATGTGATGCTCAGCGACGAGCGCTGGTTGCCCGAGGATGATCCGCGGTCAAACACAAGGCTGCTGCGTCAGCGGCTGTTGGTTAACCGCGCCGCTGCTTCGGGATATTTACCGCTTTACGCTGCCTATGAGCACCCCGAGCAGGGGCTGCCTGGGCTGGCCGCCAAGTTAGAGCCGCATTTGCCGATCGCGGTTATGCTGTTGGGCATGGGGGCGGATATGCACACCGCCTCGTTGTTCCCCGGTGCTGATAAGCTGAAACAGGCCCTTGCGGCTGATGCGCCGGCGCTGGTGCCCATGCGTGCCCCCGGCGCGCCCGAGGCCCGCATTACCCTGTCGGCGCGGGTGCTGGATGCCTCTGAATACAAACATATCGTGATTATGGGCGATGAAAAACGCGCGGCTTTGGAGCAGGCGCAGACCCTCACATCGACCGCGGCCCCTGTCTGTGCAATTTTGAACGATACAAAGGTGCATTGGGCACCCTGACACAGGAATTTATGATGTTCGAACAGCTGAAAAAACACCACAATGATATTGCCGACCGGTCCATCCTGTCGTTATTCGACACTGCGGGCCGCGCCGAGGATTATCGCTGTCAGCTGGGCGATATGGTGTTTGATTATTCCAAGACCAATATCGGAGCAGAGGCGCGCGCGGCGCTGATTGATCTGGTGCAGATCCGCGATGTTGCGGGTGGGGCGCGGGCGATGTTTGCCGGCGAGACGGTCAACCAGACCGAGGGGCGGGCGGTTCTTCATACGGCGCTGCGCAACCTCGATGGTGGGCCGGTCATGGTCGCCGGATCAGACGTTATGCCTGAAGTGCGTGACAGTCTTGCGCGGATGGCGGCCTTCGCCAACGCGTTGCGATCAGGGGCGTATCAAGGGCAGGGTGGGGCGATCACCGATGTGGTGAATATCGGTATTGGAGGCTCTGATCTGGGGCCGGCAATGGCGTGTTTGGCGCTGGCGCCTTATCATGACGGGCCGCGCTGCCATTTTGTGTCGAACATTGATGGTGCCCATTTGGCCGATACGTTGCATGGGTTGGACCCTGCCACAACATTGGTGATTGTGGCCTCTAAAACCTTTACCACCATCGAGACGATGACAAACGCCCAAAGCGCGCGTGACTGGATGCTCAAAACTGTGAAAGCGCCGGCACGACAGTTTGTGGCGCTTTCCTCGGCCCAAGATAAAACGGCGGCATTCGGCATTGCGCCGGATCGGGTGTTTGGCTTTGCAGATTGGGTTGGTGGACGTTATTCGCTTTGGGGGCCGATCGGGTTGAGCCTGATGCTGGCCATTGGTCCGGAACGGTTTGATGAATTTTTGCGCGGTGCACAGGCGATGGATCGGCATTTTTTGGAGGCAGATCCGCAGCAAAATCTACCGGTGATGTTGGCGCTGGTGGGGATTTGGCACAATCAGATATGTGGTTATGCCAGTCGCGCCGTCCTGCCCTATGATCAACGGCTGTCGCGTCTGCCCGCTTATCTCCAACAGCTCGAGATGGAAAGCAATGGCAAGGGCGTGGCAATGGACGGCAGCGGTCTGCCCTATGCGTCCGGGCCGATCGTTTGGGGAGAACCCGGCACCAACGGCCAACATGCATTTTACCAACTTATTCATCAGGGCACACGGATTGTACCTTGCGAATTTATGCTGGCCGCTCTGGGGCATGAGCCTGATCTTGCGGCGCACCATGATCTGCTGGTTGCCAATTGCCTGGCGCAGTCAGAAGCGCTGTTGCGTGGTCGCTCCCTGGCCGAGGCCAGGAGTTTGATGGCTGAGAAAGGTCTTCAGGGGGACAATCTCGACCGGCAGGCAGGGCATCGTGTTTTTACTGGCAACCGTCCCTCAACCACGTTGATTTATCCAAAAATGACACCCGATATGTTGGGTAAGGTGATCGCATTATACGAGCACCGAGTATTTGTCGAAGGGATCATTCTGGGGATCAATTCATTTGATCAATGGGGTGTTGAACTGGGAAAAGAATTGGCGACAGCCTTGGGTCCCGTGTTGTCAGGTGCGGAGAGCAGTGCCGGTAAAGACGGATCTACGGCGGGGTTGGTCGCCTATGTGCAACGTCACAGAGCCGCGCCAAGCTGACAGTGCGACGCCGCTCTGCGTTAGAGGCGACACGCAATCGCTCTAAAACAAAAACAGCATAGGCAACATCAAAAGAATGCCTGCCAGACCGCCTGCACCATCGTCACTGGCCAGAGCGTCGTCGTCGGTCTGGTGTTGGCTGTCGTCGGTCACAGTTTCCGTCATCGGCACAAGTGGCAGGCCGGTCAGGGCCATTGTGGTCACCTCAGGGGAAAATTCGGGATTATCAAAGACCACTTCAATGATTTCATAAGGGGCCAGTTCAACGTTTAATGTACGGCCGTCCAAAACGTCATCTGGATCGATTGACGAAACCTCAGGTGCGGATTGATGAAATCCGGGGTTTTGACCCTCGACAGCTCCGAGCCGTGTGATTGTTACCTGTCCTGTCTCGGCAAGCAGCTTAGAAAAATCAATATTCTGGCTGCTGTCATGATTGGCTGTGGAAGCAATATAAGCCACCATTTTATCATCGCCCTGAAATACGTGCACATCAGCTTCTGGGCCGGAGGCTTCGGTCTCTGAGCTGAAACGGTGACCCAGATCCACTGCTTTGGTACCGGGTAGGTTTTTTGCCAACATGCGAAACATTTCGCCGGGGATGCGCAATTCGGTGACGCCTTCGTCGCCCGACAGGTTTGCGGCGCTGCTATGTTGGACCGCCCAAATATGGGCGACGTCAACATCGTTTTCGGCCATTGCCTCAACCATATTAATTAATTCATGGGCTTGTTTCAGGCCATAGTCTTTGGTTTTGTCCAAAGCGCTTGTATTACTTCGCAAGTTCCATTCAGTTACATAAGTGGTCAGATCATCAAACTCTTTGGTCCATGTTTTATTAATAGTATTAAAATCAAAATAGCGACTGTTTAGGTTATTAGGAGCTGTTGAATAAATATGAGCGACAACACCATCAATTGCATTTTGTTCGCTCTCGGTATCGAACTCATTGATGATCAGTTTATTCGCCAGTTGCGGCCAAGAGATTTTACCCCCGGGGGTTAAGATAGATCGGTCAAGATTAAGATTGTAATCCTTATTCAAAGCCGCAATTTTTTCATCGGCAGACCCATAATGCGCATAGTCATCATTAAGGCGGGCATAATTGTAATTTTCACCCATTTGAACCACGATGTCCGTGTCAGAAAAGATATTGTCGGCCCCGCTGTGATGGCTGATTTCTTCGTTTACAATCTCAGCCATTCGGCTTGAAACGCGGCCATATTCGACCGATGACATCTGTCCGCTGCCCCAGTATTCATTGCCGATTTCAAACGCGCGGATCGAGGGTGTTCCATAGATGCCGTCGAGCGTATCCCGCATGAATCCACGTAGGGTGTCTTCGTCGATTTGCGCAAAACGGTTGCCGTTGGCATCAACCTGTTGTGAGAGATATTTTTGTGTTGGCAGGACGATTGTTACAGATTTGCCGGCGTCCTCTGCATAGCTCATGAATTCCGAATATGGTAAGAAGTCGAGTGGCTGTCCCGAGTTTATATCGATAACCTTACTGTTGTCAGGATTGGCAAGATCAAAGTAATGTTCGGTCAGTGAACCGCCGGGATAACGAATGCTTTCTATGCCGATGTTTTCGGCGACATCATCATACGTACCGTCTTCACCTAACTGATCGCGTGTTGCGAGAATATTAGCTCCAAACAATTCAATATTGAATTCTTTATTAATGATGTTTTTTGGCTCTAAAATATCCATAACGGAACATCCTGTTTCTATTAAGGCTTCACTAACTGCCGCTTTAATAGATTTAGAATATATTTTTACACGCTATGGTATATTGATACTAAGTATAGACTGGACAATAAAACGATACTTAAAACTTGAAAAATAAACATATCCATCATTAAAATTATAAAAAAATC
>OCVR010000544.1_pt1 | contig 31477 bp, 26 predicted proteins | sample 1539091 | NCBI WGS metagenome assembly OCVR01 (sample SAMEA3355530, study PRJEB22509) | marine metagenome | biome: marine; feature: coastal ocean; material: water | place: USA | collected 2010-08-07 | depth 16 m | reverse complement strand
GATCCAGGTCGTAGCTACCTGATCGAAGGTTGTCGTAATCCGTAGCTGAATTATCCCTGAACAGGTAAGCCTCATATCGGGTTCTGTTTCTATCGGTTCCATTTTGGTATCTCAGGCTAACCCGGGTGCGACTGTAATACTCTAAATTTTGGTCCAGGGCAGAATCGAAATCGACGATCGTGTCTTCGGTTGTTCTTCTATCATGGGAATTTTGGTAAAGCATTGCGACACGGAGTTGTTGGCCACGGTTCAGGCGCCTGTTCCAGTCCACATTAAACAGGTGGTCGGTGGTAGTAAAATCGTCATCAAGGAAATATTGCGCCCTCTCCAAGTCATATCTCGCGGTCGCGGTCCATTTGCGTCGCCCTGTCTTATAAATAAAAGTAGGGTTGACGACCGCCAGCATGGTTGAGTAATCAGTCTCGGTGGGATTTCTACCGGGTAACGCGAGACGGTTGTTTTCCTCATGGATGTCGTCATACCTGATGCTGGTGCTTATGGTCGGAACAAATTTGGAGATATCTCTGGTGATCGATTTTATGCCTGCGAACATCTTCTCGGAGTTCGTTGCTTCAACAATGTAGCGCTCTGCTATTGCTTCAGTCGCTTGAGTAAATGGCGGCAGGGCCTGATATTTTTCTTCGAGTTGAACATAGAGTTCGTGAGGGTGGCTCTGGATCAGCCCATTAACCGCCAACCTTCCTTTAAATGCGGGTACAGATGGGGTTGCCCGGCTTGAGATCTCGCCATTGAGCGTCAGACGAATTTTGTCGGCGGACTGGGTACTGGCATAGGCATCCGCTATTCCGACAGAGACCGCGATAGCCAACGCAGATCTCAAAAGACAGGGTCGACCTGGCGATCGAGGTGTTTCCCCGCGCTGTGTTTGTCTGTGAATCGACGCTCTCACTTGATCCAGGTTCCCATAGCTTGTCTACTGCTAAGACTACGTTGTTGATATTGTTGCGGGCCAGATTAAGAATTTAGATGCCTAAAAAATGTGAACTGGTTACAAGAATTACAAATAGTTACAAAAAGTCACAAAAAATCTAAATACTTTGATGAATAGTGTGCTACATTTCATATATTAAACGAAGACTGTCTCGCAAGTACAAGATTTTGTAGGAAGAAATGTTGAGATTTTGTAAATAAAATGTGATGAATATGTATATAAAATGTAAGTGCTCTTAGGGGGGTAGTAAGGGGCTGGCGGGGCAATGGACAAGATACCAATAAGTTAGAGCCGATATCTCGCACGGAAGGGCAAGTCGGCAAGACTTTATTCGCCATAGTAATGATATGGCCATTTGATTATTTTTTATATGAATTAAGGTAAGACTTCTTCTTTCCAGATTTTGAGATCCTGGCCGTCCCTGAGCAGGAAGAGTCGTTTCCTGACCGCATCCTGGAATGTCGCTGACCTGTACTGTTGCATGAAAATGACGTCAAAAATACCCGAATCTTCCAGCCCCATACTCTCGAGTTTTAGATTGAGCTCGATTTTCTTGCCGGAACCAATTCGCTCCCGTCGATGCTGAATCCACTCCGCTCTCGTCAGGTCTTCACGGGGTGATCTTGCCGTCGTGTAAAGGGATAGATAGGTTTCGATGTCGCCGTCTCCCCAGGCTCTTACCCATCGGCGCAAAAAATCCTTAACTTCCCCGGAATGACACTGGAGTTTTTCTTCAGTCGATCCTGAGCACGCATCACTGGCGTGCAGCGGTCCAGAGATAGACAGGAAAAGTATTAAGATGCAATAACGCAACATGGTGTTAGTCGTTCCTCAAGTCCGGTAGCTGGTATGCCTGTTGTTCCAACTGCGCCCTGATGGTTTTCTTGTCGATCTTGCCCGTGGAGGTCAACGGAATCTGGTCAACAAAGATTACATCATCAGGGAGTTGCCATTTTGCGAAAACGCCGGTGCAGTGTTCCAGTATCAACTCTGCCGTGATGTTCGATCCTTCGACAAGGATAACCAAAGCAACCGGCCTTTCATCCCACTTTGGGTGTTTTTGTGCAACGACCGCAGCTTGCACGACACCGTTGAGTGCGACGATATGGTTTTCAAGGTCGACTGAAGAAATCCATTCTCCTCCCGATTTGATCAGGTCCTTGGAACGGTCTGCAATAATAAGATACTCCTCAGCATCAATTTTTGCCACATCACCGGTAACCAGCCAACCGTCGTGAAATTTCTCTGGCTGGGGATCATTGTAATACTCGGCACAAATCCAGGGTCCCCGAATGAGGAGTTCACCTACAGTGTCCCCGTCGTGAGGCACCGGGTCCCAGTTTTCGTCAACAATTTCGAGCTCGAGCCCCGGCATGATCAGACCGGCTTTTGCAATGTTTTCAAACTGCTGTTCCTCCGTAAGATTGAGATGCGACCGTTTGGCGACCTTGCGGCTCAGGGTGCCGAGTGGATTGGTTTCTGTCATTCCCCAGCCCTGGATCATTTCCACACCCAGCTTTTCAAAGTACCAGCGCATCAGCGAGACGGGTGGCGCGCTTCCGCCGCAAGTGAGTCGGGATAGCTTGCTGAGGTCATACTTCTTGGGGTTCTCTTCCAGCAAGTTTCTTATTCCCTGCCAGATTGTTGGTACACCCGCGGATATAGTGACTTCTTCCTGCGCCATTAAGGTTACCAGTCTTTCGGAATCCATGAACCGGTGTGGCAGGACCTGCTTGCAGCCCAGCATCGAGGCGGTAAAAGGCAGTCCCCAGCCCATGGCGTGAAACATAGGGACAATACCGCATACCGAGTCCAGCGAAGACAGTCCCATCGAGTCAGTCATCGCCTGGGTGACGGTGTGTAAATAGGTGGATCGATTGGTATACATCACACCTTTCGGTTTGCCGGTAGTGCCGCTTGTGTAGCACAGCCCCATAGGCGCATTTTCATCAATCTCTGGCCATTCGAAATCGGCAGGCTGGTCTTCAATGAACGCTTCGTAGTTCGTCTGGTTTGGAAAGGCTGACTCTCCACCTTCACCATGCCGTGATATGACCAGCAGTTCAACGGTAGGGATTTTGTCCAGGATAGGCTCAAGGAGTGGTAGCAGGTCTTCGTCAGCAAATATCACTCGGTCAGCCGCGTGATTAATAATATATTCCAGATCAAAAGAGCTTAGGCGGATATTAAGCGTGTGAAGAACACAGCCCATCGACGGGACAGCCTGATACAACTCCAGATGTCGGTAGTTGTTCCACATGAAGCTTGCGATTCGATCCCCGGGTTTAATCCCATGATCGGACAAAGCGTTGGCCAGTTGCCTGGACCGGGCTGCGGTAGCTTCCAGGGTCTGCCGATGCGTACCGTCCGCGAGGAGGGTGACTATTTCGACGTTTGGGTCAAGCTTCGCACCGCGTCCAAGGATTCGGGACATGAGCAGCGGTGTTTTTTGCATTGTCATAATCGGCTTCTCTAGGGGTTAGCGAGAAATGGGCTAGGATAACGGAATGAGTCCGTGAAGCAAACAAAGGCCTATAGGATCAGCGCGTGCTGGCAGAGCCTAACCTGATTTACTGGCTGTCGCTGGCGGCTGGTGCTTATTGTGGACCCAGGCTTCCGCGCTAAAGAGCAGTAGTGCAATCCAGATACAACCAAATGTAGCAAGACGATCAATGCCAAACTCCTCCTTGTAGACCAGTATGGCTATTATCAGCGATATGGTTGGTGCGATGTACTGGAACATGCCGATGACTGTCAAGGGGAGCCGGGTGACTGCAGCGGCGAAACACAGCAGAGGGAACGAAGTCACGAATCCCCCCAGCATGAGCAGTAAATCAATGTTTATATCATTGCCAAAAATCATTGTTTGCCGATAGGCTATCCATGCGAGGTAGGTGAGAGCAAAGGGTGCAACGATCATCGCTTCGACGGCAAGTCCTGCGATAGCGTGAAGCCCAAGGTTTTTGCGCAACAATCCATAAAAACCGAAACTAAACGCCAGCCCCAATGCGAGCCATGGTATGCGTCCGAACAGAATCAGTTGGATTACGATGCCTGTTCCAGCAATTATCATCGCGATCCATTGCAGCGGCCTTAGGCGTTCTTGCAAAAAAAGCACTGCCAGAAAAACACTGACCAGAGGGTTAATAAAATATCCAAGGCTAGTCTCGGTGATGTTTTGGTTAACGATCGCATAGATAAATACGAGCCAGTTGATCATCAGTAGCATCGCCGTCAGGAACAGCGTCGGAAGTCTTGCGAAGGAAGCTCTCAGTTCCTTTAAATCGCCTGTGTACGCCAGGATACAGATCAGCAGCACAAGGGCCCAGACGATCCTGTGTGCCAGTATTTCCAAGGGGGAAACGTGATCTATCCATTTGAAGTAAATGGGGACGATACCCCAGAAAATATTGGCCGAGAGTGCAAAATACACTCCCTGGGTAGTTCTTGCGTCACTCATGACAAAAAACATCTGTCGCGTGCAGGGCGAGCACTGTAAGTGACTGTGTAGCCAAGTTCAAGGTCCTGCTGAATCAAGAAGTCAAGACTAATTAGCCGAGCCGATTAGCCCAATCCTTTAGCCCTACCAATGAGCCCGTCCAATGAGATAATCGTGCGGGGGATACCGGTTGGCTTGCTCTACGATTTACACCGGATCGCGAGGTCGTTAAGAAAACCAATGTTTCCTGGTGTTTCAATAACCGATGTAGGTCTGGCTAGGGTCGATCGATGATGACCGCCGTGCCGGTAGCACTGACCATCATCATACCGTTGGTCTGGCCAAAACTTTCGTAATCAATATTGACGCCAATGACGGCATTGGCACCTACCTCGTCCGCCCAGTCTTCTAGCTCAGCGAGGGCTATTTCACGCGCCTTGCCCAATTCTCGTTCATAGGCTGCGGATCTTCCGCCGACGATGTCACGCACAGCAGCGAACATATCCCTGAAAATATTGGCGCCCAGAATTGCCTCTCCGGTGATTACGCCAAGATATTTAACTACTTTAGCCCCATCTACCGAAGGGGTCGTGGTAATGATCATTGGTGTTCCTCCAGTAGTCAGTCTGAAAATATTTGGTCGGGGTTTATCAGCAGTGCTGAACTGAATTAGTGTCGAACAATAAGAATCTCACCTGATGCATTGACCGGTCGCTGCAGGAATTTTTCCACCAGTTCGACGTCATCGAGCTTCTCTTTGCATTTCGCCGCCAGTTCGCTAAAAGGGGGCCGACAGGGGTCAGAAACCATTATTTGTTTCACTCCCGCTTTCTTCGCCCGGCCCATCAGGTTATAAAGTTCGTGGCCCATCTCGTCCCAGAAACATATATCGGCTCCCACTACCACATCAAAATTGCTCAGGTAATTGACGGTAAGCTGCTTGAACGTCTTCTTTTCTCCGGACATTTTGAGTTTGTTCATTTCGGCGTGTAGGTCAAGATAAGGCAAAACGTTCTCGTCCGCGTCAATGCCATGCACCTTGTTGCCAAACTGTTTGGCACAATAGAGTCCCAGTAAGCCCCAACCACACCCGATTTCCAGTACTCGGGAACGTTTTGGCAATGGATTTTTCTTCAGGTAATCCATGATCAGGTAACTTGAGTTCCAAAATTTGTTGCCATGAATTTCGGCGATTTTCCCGTCTCGCTTCAGTTGTCTGATACGAGGGTGATTTGCGTTTAGGATCTTCAGGCCAAAGGCCTGACGATGCGTCTTGGTTACCATATGAGTACTTCTAGGTTTCATAAAGGTCGCTAGTCTATCAGCCGGATCAGACTTCACACCATCTTCTGTGGGGTAAAAGCGTCTCTACCATCCTGGTAGTTAAAGAATCCTTGTTCAGCATTTCGGTTGACCAGATGTCTTTCGTACATAGGGTGGTGAAGGCTTCTGACTTCGTGTTCAATATCGAATAAGGCTTTTCCATTGCTTGGGTCAACAATAGTCTGAAAGCGGTACTGGTTCTGGTCTGACTCCTCGCTGATCAGGTTGTTGTCCTTCAGGTAGCTGTGCGGCCCCGAAAAATTCGATACGTATACTGCAATATGGTGTCCATCATAGGTAGGTTCGGATTTGCGTGTTTCCTTGAACCGAATGAATTGTTCCTGGCCGATGAGAACCTCACACTGGTTTTTCCCCTTGTTGATGAGGGTTCGGCATCCCATGACCTGCTCGTAGAATCGTCTGATTCCGGGTACAGATTCAGCGGGCACTTGGAATTCGACGTAGGGAATACCAAGTTGAGCTTTGCCAAACTTGCCAGGGGGGAAACAGCGGAGGTGATTTCCCCAGGGGCAGGTGATGTCCACGTAGTACTTCCTTTCCGTGAACCTAAATTGGGTGTCTTTTAGGCGGCGGCCCATCTTCTCCAGCCGCACCATAAGCGATGCCATGTCGGGTACTACAACACCAATATGGCCTCTTAGGACCTGGGCTTTTGCAGTAGGCAGATGGAACTGTTGGCGGCCAACGTTGACCCAGACGTTGGTTGGCCCGAAATCCATGTAGGGGTCTCGAGTGAATCCAAGTAAGTTGACATAGAAAAGCGTCGCCAGTGTTTGGTCCGGAACCGTCACATTGACATGTTCCATTGCCAGGATGTTTCCGACATCCACTTCTGATCGATTAAACTTAACTTTGTTCACGCTTTTCTCCGGTCCGGGACTGGGAGTGCTAAAATGAACTAACTAGAGAGCATCTGTCAAAATATATTTAGAAGAAATCTATGAAGCATTTACTAGCAAGAGTTTTAATGTTGGGTATTGTCGTTGTGGCGACGGACATTGCAACTGCGTCACCGCTTAAACTCGGTGTAGAAGGTCGAACCCGCCTTGCGTTAACCGTATTTAACTCAAATCTTACAGTGGTTCGGGATCAGCGAGCAGTGGTGCTTCCGACAGGAGAGATCGACCTGGAGTTCCACGGTGTTGCACGAACTATTCTGCCGCCCTCCGTTTCAATAAGTTCTGCTGATTCACGGGGTTTTTCGGCCAAGCAACAGAATTATCGCTTTGACCTGTTGAACCCGAATTCACTTCTGGAACGGTTTGTTGGCAGTAAAATAAGCTACAGCAACTTTCTGATTCAGGAAAAGGGCTACGAAAAAATATTACGTGAAGGCATTCTTCTTTCGATCAATCCGGAAATTGTAAAGTTCGGTGATGCTATAGAAATTGCGCCAGCGGGGACAATTTCCTTGCCGTACACCGCAGACGAGCTTAACACTTCGCCGACACTCGTTTTTAAAGGTGAAAACCAACAATCCGGCAAGCAGAATCTGACGGTTCGCTACCACGCGGCCGGCATTGGATGGGAGGCGGACTATGCGTTGACGCTGGAGAAGGAAGCGAGCCTGAGTGGTTGGGTCACCATTCGAAACCAGAGCGGTTCCGATTTCGCGGTGGATGAACTTCTGCTTGTAGCGGGTGACGTTAACCAGAATCCGGGCGTTCCAAAAATGATGGAGGAAGTGCAACTCATGAGAGCAACAGCCAGTTTCGATTCTGACAGCCCTCTGGCATCTGCGCCCGGTGACTATCACGCCTATCGCTTTCCGGGTGAAGTAAAACTGCTGAAAAACGATATGACCCAGCTGAAATTGATTTCGACGGATAATATCGGGTACGAAAAATCCTACCGGCTGGCTTCCGTTGCGCAACGTTATGGCAATCAGCCCGCTCAGAAATCGTCACCGGCGGTATGGGTCACCATAGCGGGCTCACGGGGAAGTGGCTTGAAGAAACCTTTGCCCGCAGGAAACATTAGAGTCTACGAACGGGACAAGCAAAGCGAGATTTTTATCGGAGAGTCCAGAATAGGTCACACTTCAACTGGCCAGGAAATCGATATTTCGGTTGGGCGGGCGTTTGATGTCTCGGCAAATCGAACCCAGACATCTTTCCGGCGTTTTGGGGAAAGGGAAGCTGAGGTGGGTTACCGGATAAAAATGACAAACGACAAGTCAGAACCTGTCGTCGTTAGCGTAGAGGAGCAGCTGACGGGTGACTGGGCGATTATCAGTGAGAGTCAGAAAGGAACAAAACGAGACAGCATGACTTATGTCTTTGAGTTGAAAGTACCTTCACAGGGTAGCGCCGAGTTGGAGTACTCAGTTCGGTTCAGGTGGTAGATGTTAGTAGGCTCGAAAGTCGTTCAGGCCAACAAAGGTTCCGCCGTTTTTCTCACACAGCGTCCTCATCAGGATAGAAAACTTTATACCCGTTTCCTGATATCGAGGTGGATTGGCGAATTGAACCGGAAACCCGACGCCATGGATTCTCACCAGCCGATCTCCTTTTGAATCGGTACGATTGATTCGGTCAACGACATCAACGACTCGCTGGATAGATCGTCCACTGAATTCATCCCCAAAAACATACAGGCTGATTTTCCTTCCGGGTTTGTAGTAGGTGCTAATGGCTTGCGTGATGCCTTCGACCGGAGACGAATTTGAGAATACGTTCCATGAACGCAATCTGTCGACAATGGCGCGACGACGAGCGTCTGTATCTGGAATCCATGCGCCAGCGTACTGGGTGAACATGTAGTTACCCATGTCGTTCATGACCTGGATACCTTTTAGGCGGGGGTAGACTGCGAGTGTTTCGGCCACCTTCTGCAACACGAGTGGCCAAGCATAGTTGTACATACTGCCGGAAGTATCAATGATGAAGATGACATACTCGCTGTCAACTGGAATACCGCCAATCTTGTCTTCATCCGCGGAGCGCCTGTAGTCTGCCAGTAGCTTTGCCATTTCCTCCGTCAGTGATTGTTTCGCCTCAGCGAGTTTGCCCTCGATCAGTGTTGATACTTTTGTCTTATCGAGTGTTTTTTCATGTTTGGATTTGAGTGCAGACAGCTCGGCATTCAGTTTCAGTAATCTGATGATCTCTTCTGATTGCTGATCTTCTTTTCGAATCATCTTTCGGTTGATGTCTTTGGCTTCACCGCGCAGGTCAAAAAGTTCCTCCTGGAGTGCGGCCAGGTAGCCTTCTAAATTTGATATGGTATCTTCAATGACAACCGGTTCGAAAACTTTAGTAAGGACCAGCAAAAGAATGATTGCACCGAAACCGCAGCTGATCACGTCCAGGAACGAAAGGCTTATGCCCTCAATTTCTCGTCTGCTTTTCATCTCATATTGTCCAGGTCATGTCATCCGAGCCTCTCATTCCGATCAAGGCCAATCCTCCGGTGGGGCCAGAAATGAGCCGCCGGTAATCTGGGCGAGACGCCAATAAGAAGGTGCCGCCATGGGGTCTCCTTCCATTGGGAATAGAATGACGTTTACCGGACTCTCATTAGGCAGTAGTTTGAGGGCGCTGGTAAACAGCTCAACTCGACCGCTGTTGTTGATGGTTGATTTCCTCGGTGGCTCGATGCCCATGGTAGGTAGGCCGTCGACAATCAGGAAAATGTTGTCTGGCTGTGGTTCCATTTGAGCGGCGAGCGCAAAGGCGTTGTGCAAAGAGGTGCCGCCCTGGGGGATCGTTTTTTTAATGCCCTCTATTGAGCCATCGGTGTCGGCTCTTTCGGTTGCCCTTAACCAGTCAGCGTCGGTACCGGGTATGGTAGGTTCTGCTTCTGCGTTGAATGTAAATAGCTGAAAGTTCGCATCCTTGGGCATGTTAGCTGTGATCCACTCTACGGTCTTTATAGCTCGTTGCCACTTCTTGGATGCAAGCTTCTGGTCATCGGACATGTTCCTGCGTCTGATGATGTTGACGATGGTTTTGTCGAGCATGCTGGCGGATGAGTCCAATAGAATAAGAATGTGTTGGCCCCCGACTTTCATGCCGGTGAGATATTGACGGTCGCCTTCCCCGACCACTGAACGCAGAGCCCTACCTGCTGTTTCGTCGGCCGCGACGCTGCCTTCCAGATTTGCGGCCTGCTCTTCAAGTTCCTTGAGCTCTGATTTGAGCTCTTCGATACTTATGTCCTGGCTTGCGCCATCCTGCTGCAGGTTGGCAATCTCTGATTCAAGTTGCCTGATGGTATTGATGACTTCGATGGCCAGCTGTTCAGTGGTGACAATTTCGTCTTCCTGATCCTCTGCTGTATTCCTCAGAATGATCAGGTTCGCTGTCTCTTCTTTGACTTCTATTTCGAATTTTTTAACCTCCGCCATGAGTTGGGCGTTGAGTTCCTGGCTGGTGGTTACAGTCGCATGGTTGATAATGATATAGATGAGAATCACCGCCCCGAATCCACAGGACATGATATCCAGAAAAGAAAGGCTGAATATATTGGTTTCCCGTTTCCTAGCCATCTCGTGGAACCGAAATCAACGTTAACTGATCCCCGGCCAGTTCAATTTGATCCCCAAGCTTTAGCGGCCTTTCAGGGTCCACCGCTGCGCCGTTGATCTTTATCATGTCAGTAGCACCGCATTCGATCATTATCTCGTCGTTTCTGGCGTAAAGCGTGAAAGCAGGATCATGGCTGAATCTGGGCCCTGCGGAGAGATCTGCATCAATGGGCAGTGCCTTGCCGATGGCCGTTGCCTGGTGACGCCATAAAATATGAGTTACGCCGGTGGTACTGGTTTCCTGTTTGGTAGGGGTAGCCAGTTCACCGGTCCCCAGTTGTACTACGTGGCTGACGGTGCCTCCATCGTCGATGATCGTGGCGTTGTGGGTTGCAGCAGAATCATTGGCTTTTTCCTCGGGTAGATCAATGATCTCCAGGTTTGCAACGAGCTTGAGCGATTCTTTGAGTCCTGGAAAACCCTGAAGGCGGTGGGACAGGAGCAGGCTAGCGGGCTCGTTTGCGACTATTTCGCTGCGGATGGCTTGAACAATTTGTGGGTATAGTGGTGTGCAGGCTTTCAATAAGCTCTCTTGCGAAATTGCGACTGAGTGTTCTGTGCCTGCCGCCTTAACGCTAAATGAATGCGTGTTGCTGTCTTGTAGATTTCTGATCCAGTCAGGTAGCAAATCAAAAAGCTGTTGCTCGGTGTCTGCATTGTGCATCGGATCAAATCGGGTGGTCTGGATAAACTGGCTTGCGATGATGTTCGCCCAGCGATCCAAGAGGGTGGACAATCCTGTTTCCAAAATGGTTTTAACATTTTTTCTCGACAAAACACCCTGATTGCTAATCTGCGTGAGAGTGAATGAATGAAGGTGGACGTCAAGGTGAATAATATTGGAACGCAAAGGGAGATTACTGGCCGCGATAACGGACTGGTCAACGATGCCTTTCACGGGCATTCCACATTCGTGGGCGATGCCTAGTAGCAAGCCGAGGTCGGTATTCCGGTAGTAACCAGGGACTATCAGAATGACGTCTGATACTTCTTTGCTGACAGGTAGCCAGAGGTCTTCCAGATGAGCAAAGGCAATGTCTGCGTGATGGCGAACCTGCTCGGTACTGTTAGGGAGTGGGTTGGTGTTTAACTGGCTCCAGAAGCGATTGTTTGTCCATCGTGGAAGAAGCTTTACATTTTTGCTTGCTTCTTCCCCGGTCAACAGGCTGTTGTTGTTGAGTACGGCGACACCGGGACTGGTGCGAACCAGTTCGTTATCAACGGTGAGCTGAATCCCAGCGTCATTGATGTTAAATACGGCAATGCTCAAGTGCGACTCCGTTTAGGTCTGTAGGTGGCGAACGAGGCGCACGTCACAATATTCTTCTGCGTCGAGCGCCAGCCGCTCCTGGGCTAGTTGCAGCTGGTGCAATAGGAACATGATCAAAATGCTGATCAACAAGGCGACAAAAGTAGAATTGAATGCGACGCCAAGTGATTGGGTAACGCCCGTAATATCACCTTCTACCGCCTTGTGAGCCTGGCCAAGTGCCTGGCCAATACCGCGCACCGTGCCAAGGAATCCTATGGATGGGATAGCCCATGCAATATAACGAATCATTGAAAGCTCTGAATCGAGGCGTTCGGATTCGGAATCGCAGATAGCCCGCACCGCATGTGAGACATCCTGAATGTTGCGGGTAGATCTGAATCGATGCAGCGCAGTGAGTAGCGTGCGTGGCAAAAGATATCCATGCTGTTCTTCGGGTAAGGCCTGGATTGGCCTTGAGTATTCACGGGTGTCTTCAGGAAGGATGCTGGTTCCCTGATTAAGGGGGATCAGGTCGAGTTGTAGAACGCTTTTTTCCCTGGCTGTCTCAACTGCCTTGTAAGCCATCAAGGACATGGCCCAAAGCATGAGAATCAGACAGGCTTCCTGTTCAAAATCCCTGATGACGACATAGGCGGACCTTTCAGGGACATAATCAGGGTTGGCGTTTAGCTGTATTGCTTGATCTTCAAGTGCCAGGGCCGCGTTTGGTCGCACGATTGAAACGTAGATGGCATGTACCAGGATGATGGCGATGATCAGTGAAAAAATCTGGTAGATAAATTCAATTGGTAATTTTTTGCTCATGGATTCCCCTAAAAAGACGCTTGATGCTTAAATGTCCACTGGAAATGTTACCGCGTTGTCGGCGCTGATTTCTTCGCTGGGCTGAAAGTTTTTGAATGCATCCCCGATATCTCGTGCTCGAAGGTTACCACCCTGTGGGGTTGGTTTAGACGATTGCTCAGATGATTGCTCAGACAATTGCTCAGAGAAGGGTTCAGAGTTCTGTTCCTTGTATACGTCTGTAGGTTCGATGTCTTCATCGAGTATTGGGTCAATTTGGCTTGAGCTGCCAGACGCGGGTACAGGCTTCTGCTGACTTTCACCCGCACTCAACGGTAGAGCGAACAAAGTGGCGAGTGTCATGGTGAAAAATATTCTATAGCTGGTCATTCAACATATCTCGCGATGCGAAATCCAACGTCCGGTCTTGGGTCTGATCCGTAATCCCTGAACGTCCAGCGCAGTTCACTAAACCGGCCATGTGTGTAATTTGAACCTCGAATAACATAATAATCTCCCTGAATCGGACCTAGTGGGTCTACCAGGGTTTTCCTGTGTAATTCGACTGAGTAGTAGTCGTTTATCCATTCCGAGACGTTGCCCGCCAGGTCAAAGATGCCCAACTCGTTCGAGGCATAGGTACCCGAGGGCGCAGGTCCTCGAAAATTATCGTTATACCCCTTGATGCTGTAAGGCACCATGTTGGCTGCAGAAACATCCGCGTAGTTACCTGAACCGGCAGTAGGCGGCATATTGTCACCCCAGGGAAACCGGGTGGGTAGTTTTCCTGAAGCATAACGCGCTGCCCATGCCCACTCCGCTTCAGTGGGAAGACGGTAGCCGATGGTAGCCGGCGACCTTAGATGCCACTGGCCATCTTTTAGTGCATATGCGGCGGGCAGGCCATCTTTTTCACTGAGCCAGTTAGAGAATCTAACAGCTTCTTCCCATGAGACATTGACGACCGGTCGGTCCTCTTCGCTAAGGAGTGCTCGCCCCAACAATCCGGAATCATGACCGGGATCAAATTGCTTGAATGAACGATTGCTGATCTCCTGCTCACCAAGATAGAAAGATCGAGTCAGCTCGACATTTTTTTCGATTTCATTTGATCTTCTGCCAGGTTCGCGGCGACCTGCACCCATGGCGAAGGTTCCGGGAATAATGAACCTAAGGGTATCACCGAGGGAGGTGGAAATTTGTTGGGGGATTGATGAAACCCTGGCCGCTTCCTCGGTTAGCATGACGATGTTCAGCTGTTGTGGTAGTCCTGGCTGCGGAATAACTTTTGTGACATAGCTCGCATAACCGGCCAGTTCGACGCGCAACTCGTGACTGCGTGCTTTGAGTTCAAGCGTCTGGTTTGCGTCACCCAGGGCTCGATTATCCACAAACAGGGATGCCCCGGGTGGTGTTACTGCCAGCTTTATCAGACCCACAATTGGTTTCAGCGAAAGGTTCAGGCTGAGGTCCTCTTCAGGGCTTATTGACAGCGCCCTGGTGTAATTTTGGTAACCAGCACGTGTAGCAACAAGCTGGTAGTTCTCGGCGGGTGGCAGAGCGACTGCAAGCGGGGTTTGGCCCAAATACTGTCCTGAAATAGTGACATTGACGCCCGCCGGGTTGCTGACGATGTTTATTTTACCGTTAGCTTTTTCCAGAACCACCGGGGCAAGTTCCTGGGGTGTCTGGGCAGTGACTTTCAATAAAGATTCAAACACCTTGTACCCTGGTTTTCTGAGCTGCAGCGTTCTCTCACCTTGGATTACTTCAATCGATGCGGGTGTCGTTCCAACCTGTTCGTTATCGATCACTATTTCAGCACCATCCGGCATGGAACTGACTGAAATGTTTGCCCACGCCGGGAGTAAGTTGACCTGCTCAGACTGACGCAGCCTTTTACCGGCAACGTCAATTTCGGTTTGAGCTGGAAGATATCGCGGATGGGTGATGTAGATGTCTCTCGAACCCGCTTCTACCTCATTAATAATTAGACTAGTTTCTCCCTCTAGTACCTGATCAACAAAGACGGCTGCGGCCTGAATTTCTTTTCCGTCGTGGATAGCGAGGATTTCCACGATACCGGGTAGTTTCTTTAAGGAGAAACTGAAGTCCTGGTCAGGTTCTTCGGTCAGACTGACGCTCGATAGTAGGGGGTAATAGCCGTCTGCACTTGCATGGATATCGTAGTCGCCCGTTAGCATTAAAAACCTTTCACCGAGCTGGTATGTTGGATAGCCGCTTAAGATCGTAAATTTTGTTTCTGCTGGGTCAAAATCGAACTTTACCGCTCTGGCGTTGAACATGAACATAGCAACGGTAAGCAGCACGGCGAACAGAACCAGGAGTAAAATTTTTGCCGGACTTGGTTTAAAGAGTGGCTTTTTAACGGGAGTGTTGGCTCTCGAAAAGTCAGACGGTTCTATTATCGTATTTTCTGACTCCGCCATTACCTAACGCTCTCTTTGCTGGCGATGTCCAGTATTGGTGACGTTTTCCCTGCCAACACCACGAAGTCCTTGCGCACGTCGCGGTATCCCAGTCGCTGCCCAACGACCGTATAGCGCCCTGGTATCAGATAGACCACTTTGTTGGTTACTTTCCCGAGGACTGCGTGTCGTCGCACGGTGACTTCTGTCTTTCCATCGGAATTAATAGTGACGGGTATTTCAATTCTTGCCGTGGAGATGAGCCGTGCAAGGATGTCGATGTGATCGAGCAACTGGTCTGTTGTTGGTTTCGATCTGGAAGCCTGCCTAAGCGTAGCGGAAGCCTCGGCCAGCCCTTCATCGCTCTGCAGCAAGGTCGGATCGCTCAGGAATTGCTGCAGTCGCTCCTGAAGTGCCAGCCTGGATCGTGCATCGTCTAGTCCCTTCAGAGCAAATTCAAGGGAGTCGGCAATCGCCAGGGCCGCGTCATATTCTTCGATTGCCCCTTGCCAGTTCTCCGATGCCAGATAAGCCTCTGCATTCTTTTGGTGATTCAGAATAATATCGTTTCGTTCTGATTGTTCTACCTGTAGCAGACCATCTTCGGGTTCATTTGAATTTGGCAGAATTTTTCTTGCGCGGTTGAAGCCCTCACGAGCGGCCTCGTAATTTTTGTTAGACACTTCACGAAACCCTGTTGACATGGCTGTCTGGAATTTTTTCTGCGTAATGGCACTTTGTACTCGTGACAGTCCTTGTCTTGCGGGTTTCCACTCTTCGTCCAGGTTCGTCGCAGTTTTAAAAGTGTCGCGTGCTAGATCAAACTCTTCATTGCGCTCGTAAACTTCGCCTTGACGAACCAGATCCTGAACCTGGTCAAGCGTTTCAGCGCGCACCAGCTTTTTTTGTAAGCTCTCACTTTCACCATCTATTGAGGTGGCGATCGTGAATGAGGTAAGCGCGGCTTCGGCATCGCCGGCAATTAAGGCCTCATCTCCCAAAGCTGTGTTTGTTTCCAGTTCGCTGATGGCGCGGGATTTAAGCTGGTTCAAACTGGTCGACACGGCTTTATATTGATCTAACGCGAGCTGGAATTGTTTTTCCCGGTAAAGGTTATCTGCAGCATCCAGATCTGCATCGACTTGCTCATAATCATTGCGCGCCCAGAAAATAACCCCGATATCCTCCAGATCGAGCTGTTGCCTCAGGATATCGCGTGTGAGTTCTTCACCCTGTTTCTGGAACATCTCAAGTCGAGCGGATTCCAAAGGGGTAATAACAGGCGCCGCCGTGGATGTTGCGGCTGCTTCCCTTGCCGTCGTCGCCGCGGGACTATTTGCTGAAGTTATGGTTTCTGAAGGTGTGCTCGTGGGTAAAAAAGTAAACAGCAATGCGGCAAAAATGAGCAGACAGACACCGGCAAGTAGAACGCGCTGCACAGGTATGGCCTGATCCTGACGTTTGCCAATAAGATCCTGAGTGGCAGTTGTAGTCGTTTCCGGAACCGGAGATGTTCGGCGTGAAAAAGCGACCGATTCAATGGCAGTTGAGCTGCCCTCGAAATGATTTCCCAGCGATTCACGCAACTCAAGTAGCGAGCTGGGGCGTTCAAACGGAGATTCACTTAGCATGGCGCGAAGCTGGTGATCGAGGTGGGCATCAAGAGGTAAATCGAGCTCCACATCCTTTTTCCAGCTTTTGCCGGTAAGCACCTTAAATAGAATACAACCCAGTGAGTAGATGTCGTCATCAGTGCCCGGATCCCTGCCGGCCAGCACCTGCGGGCTTAGATAGGCTTGCTCATTGGCTGGGTGAGTAGTGGCAGGCAGCGCGAAACCGGTGATGTGAACGACCCCTGACGCGTCTACCATGATGTTGCCAGGGCATAGTGTTCCGTGTGCGACACCAAGATTATGCGCATAGATCAACGCCCCCAAAAGTTGCTGGAGCAGCGGCCAGGCGCCTGGGTCGTCAAGGTTAAGAATTTCGCTATCTGTCAGGTAGGGTTCAACCAGGTATTGAATCCCATCCTCGATGCCTGCCTCCAGGTTCAGGGAAATGTTTTGGTGTACGAGTCCCCGTAGTGTGCTTACGCGTTTATTGACGGATGACCAGGTATCGTCATCCAAACGCGTCGCCATGAATCTAACCAATACTCGATCGCCAGTTTGATTGTGCGTGGCAATCCAGGATTCAACAGGCGAAGATGCGTCGGGGTCCGAGGCTGACCTTTGACTCAGAACATATTGTTTCGGGAACAGTTGACCTTCCCGGAGCTTTAAATTCATTGACACAACCGATGATTAATACGTTGCCAGGCTATTGTACTTTTATTGCACGCCTATTGTGATGGGATACTGGTTTCCTGTGCGTAAATTTCCCGCAAAAGCTTTCTCCACTGGACATACTGTTCCTGTGCTGTGCCGGTAAGTTCTATAGTCCTGCCCTCGATATCAAGCACATATGGTGTGATTTCGGTGCCAAGGGACTGGCTCAGCTCGCGCAGGGATTCGGCGTGGATCTCAGCTTCCTTACGCCGTTGCAATCCACTCTTGATGGCCCCAATTCCTCCTACAACCGCTCCCGCTGCGGCAGCATCAGTTGCCCAGCTGTTGCTTTCACTACCTGCGGCTATCCCAACAGCGATTAACCCCACGCCGGTTAAAAGCCTGGTTTTCGCCTGGCGCTGAACTTCCCGAAGGCGGATGGCTTCATCGTAGGTCGCATGCCTCCATTCATCGTAGGACGGCTTCATGTCACGATAGAACCTCGAGTAGTAGTCATCAAGAGTGTCAACAAACAGGTACTCTTGTTCTTTTATTCGCGCGACTCGCTGCATCATGCCGTCTGTTTGTGCAGGCAACTGGACAATTTTCACCTGGCCGCGGTTGGGTTTCTCCAGATAGCCAGCGAATGCGTCGGGAGCAAGGTCGCTAGCGAATTTAAGGCTCGCAACGGTTTTTATCTCCAAAAGTTGTTCCCTGGAGAGTCCTTCTCGCGTTCCCAGTAAATCGTTGGCTATATCATTGTAGAGATCCTGGAACGGATCTTCTTTTGGTTTCTCGTAAGAGAATCTACTGGCCATGTCCTCGTAAGTTCGCTCAAACCAGACCTTACCCCTCGCGTCCGTTGCACGCATTAGTATCTTTAGTTGCTCTCCATCAGATTCGAGTATCTTCCCCTGAAGTTCCAGGTCGACGGATTTGCTGGACTCGGGTGTTACGCGAACTGCGCCCCAGTTACCCGTTAGCTCAAGCGTGTCTTTTAACTGGTATGAGATGTAGCTCGACTCAGCACGCCGAACATCCGGCACAATCAGTTTTTCTTCAATTTGCGCGAGGTCCTCTGGGATGTTCGAGTCGATTGGCAGGATGCCAATGTCCAGAAGTTCGTCATAGGGAATGAGTTCCGACGCCTGTGTTGCTGGCGTCGAATTATCTGTAACGACCTGTGTCGTTGTGCAACCGTGAAGCATGATGAGGGAGAGCATCAGTAAGCTAGTGACGGCGGAGATTCGCTTTTTCATACCTGGTTCCTGGCTAATCGGGTCGTTTATAAACCGGTCTTATATTTTTTGTATTCATCCCACAACTTTGCGCGTAGGTCTGGGTCTGTTTCGGCCGCTGCAGCCTCACGGAGTTGCTGGGCAACAATATCATCCCCCTGGGGGGACGGTACGTCTTCGGGCACGGGCGGAGGAGTGCTTTCGATCCCAGTTTTTGTTAGCTCGCTGCCTTCTGGCATCCTTCCGCGTTCTATGACGTCGGGGATTCCTGGCTCAAGCCGTTCATTCGTGTTCTCTTCAAATGTTCCTGTTCCCTGCTCCAGTCCTTTGCCACCCAGTACCGCTACGCCTGGCACATTTTCAGCGGATGTCGGCGGTGGTGTACTGCCCAATACTTGATTTCGTGCATCCAGAATTCTGCCTTCAAATATGGCAATAGAATCGTCAAGCGCTTTGTCAAGTTCACTACCACCACCACTGCCATCGCTGACGCCTGGATAAGATCCCTGCGCTTCAACGACTGCCTGATCGCGCGATTGGCCGGAACCAGACCCTGATGGCGCTTTATCTTCCGCTCCTTTCAATTCGCCAAAATCCGGAAGCTGGATACGGGAATCAAAGATCGAATCAGTAGCAATAACAATGGCAACGTTGGCTTCGTTCAAGGCCTCCTCAGCATCAAGGATTGTTCTTTCCTGAGGCGTGTCTTCAAATATGTCGCTGATGTCCACTAAATCCTGTCCAGCGATGATGACAGAAACCCTTGCCCTCGCCAGTAATTTTTCAGCTTCGGCAAGTTCTGCATCAGTTTCAGCCGTTTCAAGTGCCACTCCCGCTGCTTGAATGGCAATGCCGGCTTGTTCCAGCGCTTCCTGTGCAGCCCGAATGTCGTCAGCAAGTTCCTCCGGATATTCACCGCCGGGACTACCACCCTCGGTTGATGACAGTTCACCGTCAGCTTGAGCGCCTGGTTCGCTCTCCATCGACGTATCACCATCCCCCCGGGGCGGTGATCCATTTTCCATCAACTGGTCGTCCTGAGCTTCCGTTGGCGCACCGTTTTCGGTCACCATTTCGCCGGAATCAGCTGATTCTGGGCTGCTCTCTTGCTGGCTTGAAGACGGCAAGGCGTCGCTATCCTCGTAGGTATCCGAGTCAGTCTGGCTTGGGTTTTCGCTATCTGGAATTAACGGGTCCCATTCCCCTCCCGCCGGTTCTGGTAACTGTTGTGCGGTGTCTGATACCTGCTCGCCTGCTTTCTTCAGTGTTTGTGCAGCTTGTTGCCTGGCCTGCTCCGGCGACCCCTGTTGCTGTTCACTTCCCGGTGGCGACGACTCGCCTGTTTGTTCGGCCTCGGTTGGTGAACTGGGCTCTGAGCCCGTTGGGCCCTGTGTTGTCGAGGGCTTTTGTTGCGCTGAAGGCTTTTGTTGCGCTGAGGGCTCTTGAGGCGCTGAGGGCTCTTGAGGCGCTGAGGGCTCTTGAGACGCTGAGGGCTCTTGAGACGCTGAGGGCTCTGACGGTCGCGAAGGCGGTGGTGAACTCGATGGCGGCGATGGCGAGGGGGGAGGCGTCGGTGGCGGTGAAGACTGCTGCGGTGACTCGCAGGCAGTAAGCGTGAGAGCCATCACGAGAGCTATCGCGAGAGTTTTAGTGCAATAAGTTAATAACTGGCCAAGTAGTCTCATAAAATTTCTCTGGACAACGTCAAGATTGTCGCGTGATGAAGCTGAAGCTTAACTGAATAACCGGGTGGAAAGCTGCAATTCCAACCGATTGGACAGGGTATGGGCCGTAAATGTTCAATCGCTCGGGGTAAAATATCGATTGCGGCCCTCGAAAATGTATAGGTTAAGATTGCTAGGCATCCGTAAGCGGTACGAGTAGGATTGGAGGTGTCCGCAGATTCAAAGGGGTTAGTGGTGCAATTTCGTGGCCTGTTAAGACAAAGTCTAAATGTGACGGCGATGCTATTGGTTCTTCAATCTTGTACTACCAGTGTCGTAGTGGATGGAACGGTGCCGACGCCTCTCGTTAGCGTAATTCCGGCTCGGATGGGTGTCTACTATTCGGATGAATTTCGGCGCTTCAAGCACGAGGAAGTTTTTCGTGATTCGGGTGGCTGGCGTATCGACCTTGGCAATCAGAATCTGCGTTTTTTCCAGAACCTAACAGCATCATTATTTGCCGGAGTTCAGGAAGTTCATCAGCCTCCACTGACGACTGAAGAGATGCGTAACCTGGATGGTGTCTTTATTCCTTCGATTGAGAAGTATGGTTTTTTGACCCCCTCAATATCCGGACTAAAGTTTTACTCTGCGTCGATCGAGTATCGCGTTGCGATGTACGACAAAGTAGGGACCAAGATCGGTGACTGGAACATCGTCGGCTACGGCAAGAGTGAAGGAGGATTATTTTCTTCAGATGAAGCCATTAACGAGGCAACCGCGCTGGCTATTCGCGACGGTGGTGCACGCATAGCGATTGAGTTGATTGACCAGCCTGCCGTCCAGAACTGGCTGCGATCGAAACACGAATTGATCGAACCGTCGGCTGGCCCTCCAGGCGCAGCTGAAAGTATTGAAACCCCAGAAACCCCAGAAACCCGAGAAGAAAATGTAGGGGTGGCCCCTGATGCGTAATCTGTTTGTCGCTGTGATTCTGTCGTCGCTTCTATCCGGGTGCGTTTCGTCTCGCATTGAGCAATCGAGGGATTCATCTACCGGAATTGAGTCACATGAGGCAATTGTTCTGCTTGGCAGGGCGAGCTATAACGACAAGCAGACAGAAGAGAGTTTTACCGAATGTATAGCCGATGTGCTGGGTGAAGGTGACAATCCCATTCGTTTGATTGGACAGAGTCAATTCAGGGATGACCTTTACCCGTGGTTCGAGCCAAGAACCGCGCCCACGTCGGCGAACGAACTCGGAAGGTTGTTTACCGAGCCAGGGGTGCAGGAGCGGATTGCTTCTGTCAATGTCCGTTATCTGGCGTGGATTGACGGGGATACAGTTACCATCGACAGTGGCGGTTCCATGAGCTGCACCATCAGTACCTTCGGCGGTGGATGTTTTGGAATGAGTTATTGGGAAGAAGATGCATCGTACGAGGCGGCGATCTGGGATCTGAAGACAATGACGTCAACGGGGCAAATCAGTGCAGATGCCAATGGGACATCGTATCTGGCAGGCCTGATTATACCGGTCCCTATTCTGGCGCGGCCAGGCAATGCCGCCTGCAAAGGGTTGGCGAATCAGTTGCGCGCATTTATCGTAGGAGAAAGCTAAGCCTCAGGGGCTGCCTCAGCGGGTGGTTCTTCCAGGAGCAGTAATGGCTCAATAGGCGGGTCCGCAGGGGCCTCTTGTGGGTCGTCAGGCAACGGTTTTTTGTACAACACCGCAAATAATTGACGAGATTGTACAGCGTCTGTGGAAACCAGTTCGCCATCTTGAATGCGAGGGCGGTACCGGGAAGCCCGGAAAATCTGGCGGAGAAGCCTTACCCCCTTATTGGGTACGTTTTTGTCAATAACTTCTATCCCTTGAACACGGCCATCCGATGTAATGTCATATTGCAGATCTGCGAATAGCTCAACGCCAGGAGTAACCCCATCAGGCGTGCGATCAAGAAACAGAAAAGGAGACTCTCTGGGATACAGTCTGAGCGGCGAATCAAATAAAGATGAAGCTAACTGCTGTGTTCCCGGCGTCTCCTGTAAGATTGCCCAAGCGCTGAGATAGGTTTCCTTGCCTCTTTTGTCAGAGGTGATGGTGTAGAAATCTCCAAGGTCTACTAATACCTGGGCTCGATCAGTTCGCTGTGAATTTGGATTCGAATCCACTATTTCCTGCGATCGCAGCAGCGCAGTTTCGGCATATCGTCGCTGGGTGATTTCGAACATTCGGGCACTGGCCAGACCCCGCAGTGGCGCTAAAAGCCGGAGATCATTAACACCGTAGTTCAGCTCAATTATCTCGATAGCCCGGTGGTACAGGTTAATGGCGTCTCTAAATAGGATACTGCGCAGAAGTCTGAACTCCGTGGCAGCCGCCAACGAGATGGTGTCGCCACGACTGGCAAAGTAACTGCCGAGGCTGCTTAGCATCGGTAGTATTTCAATTGAATTTGGTCCATAGGACTGTTCAGCAACCTTAAGGCTAAATCGTTGTTGCTGGTCAGCGGCAAGTGAGTTCCCCTGACGAAGATTAGTGGCAGCCAGGTAACTAATCATGGGTAGTTGTTCTTTGTTGTATACGCCCTTGTGACGGTGGGTGATGTGTTGCGCTCTGCGAAAGGTATCCTTGGCATCTGTGAGTGACCCGAGTAGCAGCTGGCAAATACCTTTTGCCATAATGCTATTGGTCAGGATCTCATCAAAGGGATTGGTTCTGGCTTCAAGAAACTCCATGCCCCGCTCTATAATAGAAAGGCCAAGCTCATACTCGCCTCCGGCAACACGAAGAATGCCGTGATTAATCATGACCTGCCCGTAGGTGGTTGGGTCCGTATCCCTTAATGTTTCTGCGGAATCGAGTAGGTCCTGTGACAGCGAGATGGCAGCATCGAGTTCAGTATTCCGCGCATGGAGCTCTATACGCCGGGCCATTGCATGCTGTCTTTCATTGAGGACCGGTTCATAGAGGTATGTCAGTGCATCCTGATCAGCAATGGCGAGGCAGGGAACAATCAGCAGCAGCGTAAGAAAAAAGTTGGTTTTCATCACGTCCCTTTGTAATCGGAAGAGAAGGTTTGTACAAGTTGGACATTCTTTGTCGTGACTGGCAGCCCATTGATAAGCGCTGGGCGATAATGGGCTTTTTTGAGCGCCTCAACGACCAATCGGTCTAGTTTGGCTGGCGCAGTTGAGTTTTTAACTTCAATCTCCTCAAGGTCGCCCTCGCCAGTGACGGTAAATGAAAGCTCGATCTTAAGTTCTTCCACTCTTTTTTCCAGCCGAAGTGGAATCACGTTGTTTAGCTGATCTTTACTAAACAGGATCGGGTTACCTACCAGTTCCTGAATTTCACGGCCTTGCGATGGGTTGGAGTTTCCGTCCGGGACGATAAAGCCCCGATGGGCCTGTTTCCAGTCGACAATAAACCACTGGGGTTTGATGGACAGATCCTCAAGTATCTCGTCATGAGTGCTTAGAGTCAGGTGGCGCCTGTTAAACCGGTCCTTCTCGATATGATAAATTTTAGCCTGTTGGGATAGTGGGTTGCTGATAGCCTCGCGAGCCGAAATAGGGCGGGGGTCAACGCTCATGCTCAGCGGGCTTACCTCGTTGGCTTTAAGAAAATATTCAGCGGCAATGGCCTCTTTGCGCGCAAGAATGTAGGTGTCCGCAAGCTCAAGATAGGCTCTGGCCAAGGTGTCTGGGTCGGTGTTCGAAGAACGCTGTACTAGCTCTAGCAACTGCTTCGATACGCAACATATGCCCCCCAGGCGCCGCGCCCGGCTCAGCTCGATAGCAAGAGGCAGGGGATCCAGCCCCAGGCTGGTGGCTTTTTCGATACTTTCTTCGAGCAATCGGCGTGATCTTCGCGTCTGGCCAGTAAACATGTACCAGTTCGCCATCTCTGAATAGGCAAACAGTATCTCCGGGTCCTGCGGATTCAAGTGGTGAGACCGAACAAAAAATGCGAATTTTTGCTGTACGTTTGCAGCCCGGTAATCTGCTTCGCTAAGTGCAATCTGGGTGAGTAGTGTGACTGCCTCGAATTGTCTGGGCGTGTAGACACCTTCGTTGCGATGCGCAATGTTCTGGGCGCGGAGCAGCTGATCGGTTGCCGATTCGAGTTCATACGCCTCGATGTAGAGCTTGGCCAGCGTTATGACGGGTTCAATCAGCTCTGCAGAAAAAGGTCCGTGGTGCAGCGTTAATTCTTCGACCTGGTTTTCAAGGTCGATGATGGGTTGGCGGGGGTTGTCCATTGCTTTAACCTGCCAGCAAGATAGAACCGCGAGCCAAACCAGACTTTTCCAAATCAGGCTGTTAAAGAATTGGTAGAGCATCTGCCGCAATGTATGTAGCCGCCGGAACCAGAATTGGGGAGTCGATCATATTTTGACCTGAGTTAAACAAAGTGGATAGAGAAAGTTCATTGTTTGCCCTATTTGGTGGCTAAATTGAACAGAATGAAGCAAAAGGGGGACAAAATATCGTTGTTCAGCCTCACTTCATCCTTTCCGGATAAGATAATCTAGCATTGTGATCACAAACTTTTCATTGATAAACGAGTAAACAGTTGAGTATGAAGTACATTTTCCTGTCATTGTTTCTGGCGAGCTGCGCTCCGGCCTGGGGTGTGTCCCTGGAAGAAGAGGTGAAACTGGGTCAGGCAGAACACCAAAAAATAATTAGCAAGTTCGGCATTTATCGCGACCAAGAATTGCAGAGCTATATAAATAAGGTCGGTCAACGCGTTGCAGCGGAAAGCTCGAGACCTGAGATCGAATACCGTTTTACCATTCTCAATGATGACCTGATCAATGCGTTCGCCTTGCCTGGGGGGTTCATTTACGTGACACGTGGCATGCTTTTGCATATGAATTCGGAATCAGAACTGGCCGCAGTTCTGGGACATGAGATTGCACATGTCACAGAAAAACACGCGTTGCGGCGCCAAACGCGGGGAAAGGGAATTAGCGTTTTGAACACAGTATTGGCTGTAGGTACTGGTCAACCGGGGCTCTATGAGTTGGGAAATGTCTTTGGTGGGGCTTACCTGTTGGGATACAGCCGGGAGTTTGAGCTAGACGCTGATGAGGTGGGTGCTCAGTACATGGCGAAAGCCGGGTACTCGCCGAGCGCCATGTTAAACACCATAGAAATACTCAAGGCTAAAGATCGGATTGAAATCTCCCAGGCCAGGAAAGAAAAAAGGGAACCAAGAGTCTCTCACGGAACCTCCAGCCACCCTGATAACGACACACGCTATAAAAATGCGATTAGCGCATCTGAAAAACTCCTTCGTGATTACGATGAGTTTATCAAGGCCGACGAGTTCCTTGAGAAACTCAATGGACTCGCCTACGGGAAATCAAGACAGGTAGGTGTGGTCCGAAAGAACACTTTTTATCATCCCAAGCTGGGTATCAAATTTAATTTTCCGGAGTCGTGGCGTTTCGAAACGCTTCGCCAGGGGGTGATGGTCGTCAATCAGGTCGGAGAATCTAGCTTTACCATCACCACCGCCAGGTTGGCGCGGGGTGCGACCCCCGCCGGTTTTGCGAAGGAACAACTGGGGTTGAACGTTCGAGAGGGGCGCGAAATCACGATTGACGGTATGCCGGCATACCTTGGGATCGCGGATAAGGCCGACTCTGCCTATGGGCCCAGGCCTGTTCGTTTTGCGGTCATCTTTGATGAAAGAAAGCGCCTGGCTTACATTCTTCGCGGCGCGGGGAAGTATGACCTGCGTAAAATTGCCGACGACAGGAACTATATCGCCAGTATTTTTAGTTTTGATCGGATGTCTCGGGAGGATTTCCAGGGCGCGAAAACGCCGACTGTGCAGGTAGTCCGAGCAGAAGAGGACACGACGATGGAACAGTTGGCAGAGGAATCGCCCATTACGAATTACGCGCTAGATACCCTGCGAGTGATGAATGGACTTTATCCTAATGGTCAGCCAGAAAATGGTCAGCTGATCAAAATTGTTAACTAGAAATTGTTAACTGGCGGCCTTGAGCAGCAGCTCGTGTGAGCGAACCTGGTCGTCGTTATCGATACCCTGGATTCTGCCCCGGGCGATCAGGTAGTTCAGCCCCAGTGTTTCCCGGTATTGCGTAAGTTTATCCTTAATGGCACTGCTGTCTCCGACGATTGCCCATTCATCAACGCTGGTTGCGGTATCGCGGAATCTGCTGGCTACTTCGAGATTCAGTGATTCCCTGACCTGGTTTTCAAGGGACGGCTTGTCGGTGACAAATACGGTCCGCATGACAGGAATGACTTCCACAGGAGGATGACCTGTGTCACGTACGTGGCCCTGATGCGCAAGAATGTTTTCCCTGAGACTCGAAAGAGTTTCTACCGGCGAGGCGATATAAGGCAGTCCCAGAGTGCCGGCCTGTTTGATGGCCAGAGGCCCGAAAGCAGCCACCCAAAGAGGGGGGTGCGGCTGCTGCACAGGTAAGGGGGATAGTGTGATGTCATTGCCTTCAAATTGCGCGATTGGTTCCCCGGTCCATGCGTTGATCATGAGTTCCAGATTGGACTTGAATCGTTTACGTTTTTCGCTGGTGGGAATGCCAAAGGGTTTGAACATGGATGGCTGAAACCCGCGGCCGATTCCAAGAATGACGCGGCCGTCGGAAAGGCGATCGAGAACCGCGACTTCTTCAGCAGCCAGTATTGGATTCCTGATGGGCAACAGGTAAGAAGTTGTCCCTAGTTTGATTTTACTGGTTCGTGCGGCGACCGCCGCAAGCAGCATCAGTGGCGCAGGCAAGGCGGTGGGTCCGGTAAAGTGATTTTCCGGCAACCAGAAGGAATCAAATCCCAGTGATTCCGCGATCTCGCCCTGTTCGGCGAGTTCCTTGGCAAGCCCCTGGGTTCCAAACTTCCAGGCTGTAACTGCAATTTTCATGACTAATGCTTCCTTATCATTTCCCGACCGGTTCAGTTTTGTCCTGGCCGATCTGTGGCAGAATACCGGACCGGATAGATAACCCCGAATACAAATACTGAAAAAGGAAATACAGTGAATCCTAACATGCCCGTCATTATTGGTGTCTCGCAAATACTCCAACGAGTCACCGACCTTAACGATGCAAAAGAGCCGATTGACTTAATGGTGGAAGCAGCGATCAAGGCCGCCGAAGATTGTGGAAAGCCAGGGCTGCTCGAAGAAGTGGAGTCAGTTCGTGTGATTCGCGGATGGTGGAAGTACCAGCAACCTGCCGGGTATGTGGCAGAGAAAATAGGCTGCAGCAATGCGGAACTGGTGGGTACGTGCTACGGCGGCAATATGGTCCAGAGTGCGCTTAACGCTACCGCTGTGGACATTGCCAACGGAGCAAAATCACTGGTGTTGCTGACGGGCGCAGAGATCGGTAACTCACTTGCCAAAGCGAGAAAAAATAGCCAGGAACTGTCGGTGAAGGAAACCCATGGTGAATATGATCGATTAATCGGTCAGGAAGAACCCATGAGTGGCGAAGCTGAGATGGCCAGAAGTATTCGCCAACCTATCCAAATCTACCCGATATTTGAGAATGCGCTCCGCCACCACCAGGGTGAGACAATCGAGGAACATCAGGTGAAAGTTTCAACGATGTGGGCGGGGTTTAGTCAGGTGGCTGCGCGCAACCCTCATGCGTGGATTCGTGAAGCGGTGGACGCGAGCGCTATTCGTACGCCCAGCAAGATAAATCGAATGGTGAGTTTTCCCTATCCAAAATTGATGAACTCCAATAATTCAGTTGATATGGCGTCGGCAATTATTGTGTGCAGTGTTGCCAAGGCCAGAGAACTGGGGGTAGATGAAAGCCTTTGGGTCTATCCTTGGGTCGGCACCGATGCTCACGATACTTATACTGTGTCGGAACGCGATAACCTTTATTCTTCTCCCGCTATCCGAATCGCGGGTCAGCGAGCGCTTGAACTGGCAGGGCTCCATGTTGACGATTTGGACTTCGTCGATGTTTACAGCTGTTTTCCGGTTGCTGTTCAGGTGGCAGCGGCGGAACTGGGGTTGTCATTAGACAGAGAGCTCACGGTCACAGGTGGGTTAACTTTCGGGGGCGGTCCGCTCAACAATTACGTGATGCACTCTATTGCCAGAATGGTTGAGTTATTAAGAGATAATCCAGGCAAGAAAGGGTTTGTGACGGCAAATGGTGGTTTCCTGACGAAGCACGCATTTGGCGTCTATTCTACCGAAGCGCCGAAAGGCGATTACAAGCACGAGAACCTTCAGGCAGAAGTTGATGCGTGCCCCACCAGGAAATGGTTGGTGGATCATGACGGTGATGTGACTATCGAATCCTATACGGTCATGTTCTCGGATGACGAACCCGCGGTTGGTCATTTTGCGTGTTTAACGCCCAATGGGGAGCGAACCTGGGCTAATTCTTCGGATCCCGACGTCCTGCAGGATATGCAGGTCACTGAATATTGCGGCAGAGCGGCTCGCGTTGATGGTGCCGGTAACCTGACATTGTGATGGCTAGCGCGGTTTGTCTCCGGCAAGGCTCACGCGAAGCATTTTTCTTAATTCTCCCTGGTAGTCATTCAGAGGATAGTGCTGGCATGCCCGGTTGTCCCAAAATGCCAGGCTGCCGCGCTGCCATTGAAATCGGCATGAAAACTCCGGTTGCATGATTCGCTCGAACAGGAAATTCAGTATCGGTGCACTCTCGGATTCAGACATGCCGGCAAACCGGGTGGTGTGAGCTTTGTTAATATAGAGCAGTGGTCTTTTAGTCACGGGGTGCGTTCTTACAACCGGGTGCGTAGCGAGTAGTCCTTTTTTAGTGGATCCCGGGCGCGTGGCCCTGATGGCTTCGTTATCCGCATCGTTTATCGCCATCTGCGATCCAAGGAAACTTTGCATGCCTGTCGAAAGCGAATCGAATACGTTGTACATGTTGGTAAACAGGGTGTCGCCGCCTCGCTTGGGTATGTCGACGCCATACAAGAGGGCACCCATTGCCGGTGTTTCCAGATAGGCTGTGTCTGAATGCCAGACTCCCCCAAAATTGAGCGTGTCTTCAGGTCTTTTGATGACTTCGACGACCTCAGGAAAACCGGATAACCCTTTTACAAAAGGGTAGGGTACAGGAGAGCCGAATTTCGAGGCCAGTTCAAGAAGGCTTGCCGCGTCCAAAGCCTGATCCCTAAAAAACAGGACAACATGTTCACTTAATGCTTTGCGGATAAAGTCGACGGCCGTTGAATTAATATTATTGAGATCAATACCGCTGATATTGGCACCGATCGGACCGGCTGGTTGATCAATCTGGTAGTCGCTATTCAAGGCTGTTCATGGTTCGCCCAGGGCTGGCCTAGTGTTCGTGTACGCAATTGTCGTTGCGACAGCAGAGATAGTTCTGGATATGTGCAGCAGCGAGTATAAGCCCGCCGATCGAGGTGACAATTCGCTCACCTGTGAGGCCTAGCAGTTCGTGGCCGAAGATGGCAGTGATGGTCAATATCCCCAAACCAACGCTGCCAAGAACCAGGGTCAGTTTATCCTTGTGTTGGCGGCACCCAATGGTTAACGCAATGATGCTGATTGGCAGAATTACAGCCATCATGATCAGATGAAAGGTTGACTCATCGAGCAGAGTAACATTGACGATCGGCAGAACGGTCAGTGCGACCGGAAGTGCCAGGCAATGCAGCAGGCACACGCCGGATAGCACGACGGCTGCCGCGTCCATGTACGTTCGTCGGCGGTTATTTGGCTGGGAATCCATAGATCGGGTTTTATATCACAAATTAGGGGGCAGTTCCTGCATCTTCTTTACACGAAATTTATATTTTGGGTATTCGCTATTTCGTGACTTTAGCTTAACATTCACACTTCTTGAACAACGCCACCAGCGCAGAGCGAAACCGTGTCAAAAACCCCGCTATTCTCCCGGCTGTTTGGTCGCTCCCCGATATCTCCTATCAAGGAACATATGGAGACATGTGAGCGTTGTGTGCTTGGTTTGGTTCCCTTCTTTGAGGCTGTGTCTGGCTCTGATTGGGCAGATGCTGAAAAACGGTATCGTTCGGTTTCTGACCTTGAAGGCGATGCGGACGAATTGAAAAAGAAGGTCAGGCTGAACCTGCCAAGAAGCCTCTTCCTGCCCGTGTCACGCCAACATTTGCTGGAAATCGTCCAGGTTCAGGATCGAATTGCCAATGGCGCGAAAGATATTGCAGGATTGATGCTGGGCCGAAAAATGAAGTTTCCAGATCAAGTGAATCCAGCTTTGACAGAATTTGTCAAAGCAAGTCTGGATGCAGTGAGCCTCGCTCGGAAAGTCACGGCTCAGTTAAGTGATCTTGTCACCACGGGGTTCAGTGGTCGGGAAATAGAGTTGGTAGAGAAGATGCTCGAAGAACTTGACGACGCGGAGCATAAGTCTGATGTTTTGCAAGTGAAGCTCAGGCGAGCTTTGTTTGATCATGAAGCAGACCTGAACCCCGTCAGCGTGATTTTTTTGTACCGGGTTATCGACCAGATTGGGGACATCGCCGACGATGCTCAGACGGTTGGCAATCGAATGATGTATTTAATAGCAAGTTAGGGAACGCAGATGGGCGTTATAGAAGAATTTGGCAGCACTCTGCTGATCCTGACAGTTTGTTTTGGTTTCTTTATGGCCTGGGGTGTCGGTGCTAACGATGTTGCCAATGCCATGGGGACATCGGTTGGAGCCAAGGCAATCACCATTAAGCAGGCAATACTCATTGCAATGGTCTTCGAGTTTGCAGGTGCCTATCTGGCGGGCGGAGAAGTGACGTCTACCATTCGGAAAGGCATCATAGATCCGGAATTACTTTCCAGTGAACCGGAACTCCTGGTGTATGGGATGATGTCTGCGTTGCTGGCGGCTGGCATCTGGCTTTTTGTTGCGACGACCTACGGCTGGCCAGTATCAACAACGCATAGCATTGTCGGTGCAATTGTTGGTTTTGCGTCGGTCGGCATTTCCGTTGACGCGGTTAACTGGGGGAAGGTAGGAAACATTGCTGCCAGTTGGGTGGTATCTCCGGTGCTAGCAGGTACTGTTGCCTTCTTTTTGTATATGAGCGTTCGACGTTTCGTCTTTGACACGAAAGACCCCTTTGCTGCTGCCAAACGGGTTATTCCCTTTTACATCTTCCTGGTCGGATTTGTGATTTCGATGGTGACGATGGTAAAGGGACTCAAGCACGTAGGGCTGGACCTGACCTTTCAACAGTCAATATTGTATTCAATGGTTGTTGCAGGTCTGGTCTGCCTGATTGGTATTGTGGCATTGACCAGGATCAAACGGGTAGTCGCCTCTTTGAACCATGACATTGTGAATATAGAGCGTATGTTTGGTGTGCTGATGTTGTTCACCGCCTGCGCCATGGCTTTTGCTCATGGATCAAACGATGTCGCGAATGCGATTGGGCCGCTTGCTGCGGTCAACAGCATTATTGAATCTGGGGGCGATGTTGTTCAAAAAGCTAGAATGCCGAGCTGGATACTTTTTCTTGGTGGGGCAGGTATCGTTGCAGGTCTTGCCGTCTATGG
>OCVR010000536.1_pt1 | contig 31684 bp, 25 predicted proteins | sample 1539091 | NCBI WGS metagenome assembly OCVR01 (sample SAMEA3355530, study PRJEB22509) | marine metagenome | biome: marine; feature: coastal ocean; material: water | place: USA | collected 2010-08-07 | depth 16 m | reverse complement strand
CATTTAAATTAAATTTATTTAAAATAATATTAAAAAGGGATTCCTTAACCTTGTCTGTGGTTGGTCTAACAGGTAGATTTTTAGGTGCTTTTATAATTATACTTTTTTTAATCCCTGATATAATTCTCATTTATAATTGAAAAGAATGGTGAGTCATGAAGTACTTGTATATTATTATCTTCAATAAATTCAATTTTTGAGTATTTTGATGCAATATTATAATAATCATCAAATGCTTCAAATTTCCCTAAAAATATGATTTTATCATTTTCATTTGAACCCTCATAGTTCTTTAGAACAAAAAAAAGATAATATAAAAATTCATTTTCATTCTTTATTTCAAATGAATTAAAGAAAATAAATTCATTACCGTTAAAAATTATTATGTCAAATGACTTTTTGTTTAGATTCACAAAAAAGGATAATCCTTTTGTTTTTTTAACTTTTTCAGTAAGGAAGTCATATAAGTAGGTGAAATAATTTTTATCTGAGTGATCTAGCTTGTTCTTATTTATAAATTCATTCAATTCATTACTAATTGAATATACTATCTTTAGTTTATTGTCATTAGATGTATCAGTCAATATATTCTTTGATGAAAGCGTATTAGTAATCAAATATTTAGATTTAATATTATCATCAAAATATAATGAAGGAACTATAGATGGGTGAGAGTTTAAATGAACAATTTCAATTGAATCTATTTTTAAATCAGTAATAAAATCAATAGATTTTTCTAGGTATTTACTGTCAGAAAAATCTAATGTGATATTATCAGTTGAAGATTCAATATGAAAGTGAGTTTCAAATTGATAAACAAATGTTTTGCTTATTTTATTCTTTGTTTTTTGCATCAAAAAATGTAGGCCAGTTTCCACTTGTGCTTACCTCAGTCATAGATCCAAGAACAAGCTCAGGACCATTAACTCCATCAACTGAAATAACCTTATTCTCTTGATCTAATAAATCTTTATTTTGATCAAAAAGGATAATATTTTTTTTCACTTTTACTTCAAAAACGTGAACTGCATATCCATTTTTATCAATAACATCTGATTTGATTGAAAACTGAGAATCTGTTCCATCAATGGGAACTTTCGCCATCATTTTATATAATTCATTTTCACCAAATAGAGAATCTTTTACAGATACAAATCCAAGTGTATCTACAATTTCAACTTCTTTTAACATATCAATTCTATATGTTCTATCATATTGAAGATAAGAAGAGTCTCTTTTTTCTATTAGTGTAAAAATTCCAGTATCAATAAAACTAACTAGACTATCAAAGTTGTTTGCATAAAATCCTCTAACATCTTTGTGAGCAATTTGAGCATTTCTTATATCCTTTAATCTATCTATTACTTGAGTATATCTTTCATTTTTAACTTGATTAAATTTTATTGGTCCATTAATAGAGCTGTATATTTGTGTAGCAAAAAAGATTGATAACAACCATAAAAAGAATTCTAATCCACGTTTCTTGTTCATTTTGACATTTTTTGATTCTAACAAATCTACAATTTTTTTTTTTTCGTGAAACAATATATAAATGAATTATATTAGAAAAATATTTTAAATGAAAACTATAGCTTTAATCCCTGCAAGACTCGAATCTAAAAGGTTTCCTAATAAATTAGTCAAAAAAATTAATGGAATCCCAATTATACTTAAAACTTTTAGAGCTGCTCTAGAAACTAAACTTTTTGATGAAGTTTATGTTGTTAGTGCAAATGATGAGGTTTTACGTATTATTAAAGATGAAGGTGGGCTAACCTTTAAATCTTTAAGCGACCATTTATCAGGGACTGATAGAATAGCTGAAGCAGCAATTAATATAAAACATGATATTGTAGTTAATCTTCAAGGTGATGAACCATTTATAAACAAGGAAGCTATAAGTGATTTAATCAACTCTTTTAATGATAAAGATGTTCAAATCGCCTCTCTAATGACTAAGTTTAAAAATTTTGATGAAATAACTAACCCTAACAATGTTAAGGTTATTGTTAACAACCATAATGACGCTATTTATTTTTCTAGATTACCTATTCCATTTGGTTCTGAGAAAATTGAGGATTTTAACCGCCACATAGGTGTTTACGCATTTACTAGAAATGCTTTAATTGATTTCTCAAAACTAGAAAGATCAAAACTAGAGATAATTGAAAGTCTTGAAGGAATTAGAATTATTGAAAATTCAAAAAAAATTAGAATGATAAGTACATCATTCCATGGTCTATCCATAGATACTCCTGAAGACCTTATAAAAGCTAAAAAATTTAATTTATCAAATGATTAAAACCTTAGCTAAGTTTTTCTTAAACAAAGTTATTAGATGGAGATTTGTTGGATCTTTTCCAGAAGATGATAAATATATAATTGCAGTTGTTCCTCATTCAAGCTATTTTGATTTAATAATAGCTGTTTTAATTCGAACATATTCGGGTATTAAAATAAAATTTATTGGAAAAAAAGAATTATTTAATCCATTTTCAGCATTTTTTTTTAGGTTTCTTGGTGGTATCCCTGTTGATAGGGGTGAAAAGACAAATTTAGTAGATGCAGTTGTTAATCTTTTTCATTTGAATAAAATTAAAATTCTTGCAATAGCTCCTGAAGGTACTCGTAAAAATGTAAAAAAATGGAAAACAGGATTCTATTATATTGCTTTGAAAGCTAATCTTCCAATTCTTATGGTTTCTTTTGATTATAAAAGAAAGCAGGTAACGATTAATAAGAAGTTTTTTCCTACCGGAAACATCAAGGCTGATTTTCTAAAACTGGAAAAAATGGTTAGCGATGTAATAGCTAGAAATAAAATTTAATTCTGGGATTTCATATTATGATAAACATTTTGAACATCTTCATCTTCATCAACTAAAGCTAATAATTTTTCAACCTTAACTCTTTCTTCCTCTTTGAGATCTTTTAAAGTTATAGCCTCTCTTTCAAATTCACTAGATTTAATTTCAAAACCTCTTCTTTCTAACTCTTTTTGAATAGATCCAAAGTTTTCAAATTTAGCAGTAATACTTATTTCGTCTTCGGATTTACTTAAATCAATTACTCCAAAATCTATTAATTCAAGTTCAAGTTCTTCAACATCTAATCTATCATCTTTTATCTGAAAAAAACATAAATGATTGAATAGAAAATCAACAGATCCTGAAGTAGCAAGACTTCCATCACACTTGTTAAAATAACTTCTTATGTTGGCTACAGTTCTATTATTATTATCGGTAGCAGTTTCAATAAGTATTGCTATACCATAGGGACCGTAGCCTTCTAATAAGACTTCCTTATAGTTTTCGGTGCTAGTTTCAGAAGCTTTTTTAATTGCTCTATCAATATTATCTTTTGGCATATTAGCAGCCTTTGCATTTTGAATTATTGCTCTTAATTTTGAATTTGATGAAGGATCAGGCCCTGAATCTTTTACAGCAATTATTATTTCCCTTCCAATTCTTGTGAAGGTTTTAGCCATATTAGACCATCTTTTCATTTTCCTTGCTTTTCTAAATTCAAATGCTCTTCCCATAATTAAATAAATGGTGTTTTTACAATTTCTGCTTTACTAAGATTATTCCTAATTTTAATATATATTAAATCATCCTTAAGGTTTATGGAGTTTATATAAGCTAGACCAATACCTTTCTTAAGAACTGGTGAAAATGTCCCTGATGTTACCTTACCAATTAATTTATTATCAATATTAAAAACTTCATATCCATTTCTTGGAATTGATTTTTCTATTAATTTAAATCCAATTAATTTTCTATCAGATCCTTTTTTAATTTGATTTTCAATTATTTTATGACCTATAAAACTGGTTTCAACTTTAGTTATCCATCTTAAATTTGCTTCTTCTGGAGAAGTTCCTTCATTAATATCATTGCCATACAAACAATATCCCATTTCAATTCTCAAAGTATCTCTAGCAGCAAGTCCTATTGGTTTTAAATCAAATTCCTTAGAATCAAATAAAGTATCCCATATATCAATAGCATTATTATTTGGAATATAAAGCTCGAACCCACCCGAACCAGTATATCCAGTTTTTGAAATTATAATATCTTTAATTCCTGCAAATGAGGAAATTATAAATGAATAATTTGGTAATAATGACAGGTCTTCACTAGTGAATTTCTGGCATAACTCCTGTGCTTTAGGTCCTTGAATAGCTAATAGTGATAACTTGTTTGATAAATCAACTATAATACACTTAAATTCTATATTTTTTTTATTGATCCATTCCCAGTCTTTGGAAATATTAGAAGCATTAACAATAAGTAAGTATTTTTCTGTTTCAATCCTGTATACTATTAAATCATCAATGATTCCACCTTTCTCATTAGTCAAACAGTTATATTGAGCTTTGCCAATTTTTAATTTTGATATATCATTAGAACATATATGTTGAACTAAATCTAGAGAATTAGATCCTGAAATTTCTATTTCACCCATATGAGATACATCAAATACTCCTACACTATTTCTAACGTGCAGGTGTTCCTCATTTACAGATGAGTAACTAACAGGCATTAGAAAACCTGCAAAGTCTACAATTTTTGCATTTAACTTTTCATGTCTGTCAAAAAGAACTGTTTTTTTCATTAATTTGGCCAATAAATTAATTATTATGAAGTTCAAAAATACTCTTTTTTTATTACTGACTTTTCTATCTATTAATATTCTTTCAAGTCAGCAATACGTTGATGATTTGGGTCCTGAATTTCACGAAAAGAAAAGACAAGAATTCAGAAATCAAATGCCTTCTAATAGCATTGCGTTTTTTTTTACATCACCAATAATGAAAAGATCAAATGATACTGACTTTATGTATCATCAAGATCCAAATTTTTATTATTTAACAGGATGGAAAGAGCCTCATGGTGTACTTGTTATATTTAAAGACAATCAACAAGATGATAATGGCTTTTTTAATGAGATACTTTTTGTAAGAGAAAGGAATGAGTATAGAGAAATGTGGGATGGAAGAAGACTTGGTTTAAGGGGAGCAAAAAAAATGGGTTTTGATAGAGTTAAGCTAAGATCTGATTTTATGAAGAATTCTTTTAAAATTGACAACTTTTCAAATGTATTAAGCATGGATATAAGAGATGATGTTAGAGATTTCAAGGATGATAAGTTTGATTTATATAATATGCAAAATAAGTTTCTAGAAATTATTAATGATAATGAATCACCAGATAATTTAGGAGATTTAAAAAAGCAGTTTAATAATATTAGCGTAAATAATATTATGTCCAATCTCAGACAAACAAAAGATTCTCTAGAGATTAAGCTATTGACTAAAGCCATCAAAATATCTTCTCTAGCTCAAATTGAAGTTATGAAAGCAATTCATGGAGATATGACTGAAAGAGAAGTCCAGGGTATTCATGAATTTATATACAGGAAATATGGTGCTGCTCATGAAGGATATAATTCAATTGTAGGGGCAGGTGCTAATTCATGCATCTTACACTATATAACTAATGAAAGTATTGATATTGATAATCAATTAATTCTTATGGATTTAGGTGCTGAGTACAGAGGATATACTGCAGATGTAACTAGAACAATTCCAGCTAATGGTAAATTTTCTCCCGAACAAAAAGAAATTTATGATCTAGTCTATGAATCACAAGAAGCAGCTATTAAAAAAGCTGTAATTGGAAATACATTTAATGATATCTATCTAGAGAGTATTGAAATAATCTCAAATGGTTTAATAAAATTAGGAATTATTGATGATGCTAAAGATGCAAGAAAATATTATCCTCATGGAGTTTCTCATCATATTGGTCTTGATGTTCATGATCCAGGATCTAGGACATTACAAAAAAATATGGTTATAACAGTAGAGCCTGGCATCTATATCCCTGAAAATAGTGATTGTGATCCAAAATGGTGGAATATTGGTGTAAGAATTGAGGATGATATATTAATAACAGGAACAGGTCCAATAAACCTATCTGAGGATGCTCCAAGATTATCTAACGAAATTGAAAAATTGATGGAGCTAGATAGTCCAATTAATCAATTGGAACTTCCAAACATAGACGACTAAACCCTGTTGAGTAATATTTCTTTAAGTTCATCATAATCTTCAATTGATTGACTCTTATTTTCCTTGTTTAAAATACTTTTAATTGAATTAGGATATTTAACTTCAGAATTTATGATATCCTCAACTACATCTTTAAATTTAATTGAATGGGCTGTTGATATGAATATACCATTGATTTTATTTTCATCATGACTTGCCATATATTCTTTTAATCCAAGATATCCAATTGCTGAATGAGGGCAGGTAAGGTATTTCTCTGATGTATAGAGTCTTTTAATAGTTTCTTTAGTTTGTTTGTCATTAAAGCTATATCCGGATATATTCTTTCTTAATTTCTGTAAGTCGTTGTTGAATATCTTTTGAATTCTAATAAAATTACTTGGATCAGACACATCCATAGCATTAGAAATTGTTGCTTGGGTATCATTAGGTTCAAAAATACCATCCTTAATATATCTAGGAATAGTATCGTTTATATTAGTAGATGCAATAAAATGATCAATGGGTAATCCCATTGATTTAGCTAGAATACCAGCGCATATATTCCCGAAATTACCACTTGGAACAGAGAAGATATTTTGTTTTGTATTTTTAATTTTTTTATAAGCTAAAAAAAAGTAAAACATTTGAGGAAGCCATCTAGCTACATTAATTGAGTTTGCTGATGTAAGAGCTATTTTTCTATTAATTTCTTCATCACTAAATGCCCTTTTAACCATAGATTGACACATATCAAAATCACCCTCGACTTCAATAGCTTGGACATAGGATCCATTAGTCGTTATTTGTTTTTCTTGAACTTTACTAATTTTTCCCTTTGGATATAGTATGCAAACATCAATATCTTTTGTATCAGAGAAACCTTTTGCTACAGCACCTCCAGTATCTCCTGATGTAGCTACTAAAACTGTAATTTTTTTTGAAGTATAACTATCTTTAAAAAAATCTAAACATGATGCCATAAATTTAGCTCCAATATCCTTAAAAGCCAATGTTGGACCATGAAATAGCTCTAGTGAATAAATTGATTTTTCTATTTTTTTAAGAGGAATTTTAAAAGATATTGTATTATTTATAATCTCTAATAGTTTGTTTTTTGGAATTTCATCACCAATAAATTCTCTAATAATTTCATAACAGATTTCAGTATCATCAATATTCTTAATTGATTCAATAAAATTTCTAGAAAGTTTAACCTTCTCTTCAGGAAAATATAAGCCTTTATCTGGAGCTAAACCATTTATAACTGCCTTTTTAAAAGAGGTAGGAGATGAGTTATGATTTAAGCTTATATATTTCACTTAGTTTCAAGTATTTTTATACCTGCAGTATTAATTTTAGAAATAAAACCATCATAATCAATTCTTAATTTATCATAATGATTAGTTATGTTGTCTAAAATTTTATTAGATAAGGAAGTGTTGTTTGATAATGAAAAAATTGATGGCCCTGAGCCTGAAATTCCTACTGCTATAGCTCCACTATCTTTAGATATTTTTTTGATGTTATCAAATTCAGGTATCAACATTGATCTATCTGGCTCTATAATTTCATCTACGACAGATTTTGACATCAAATCAAAGTCTTCTGTGTACAAGCTGCTAATGAAAGATCCTAGATTTGCAGACTGTTGTACCATTTTCTCTATTTTAATTTTTTTCTTTACAACTTTTCTTGAATCAGAAGTTTTAATCTCAATATTAGGCCTGACTATAATGACTTCTAAACTTTTTGGTGACGGTAGTTTTATTACGTCTATAGCATCAATTGATCTTACTAATGTTATTCCACCTAAAATAATTGGAGCGACATTATCAGCATGGTAAGAACCGCTAACAAACCTTTCACCTTCCATTGAATACTTAATTAGGTCTAAATGACTGAATGGAGAATCAAGAAGTTGATTTATTGCATAAACAGTTCCAGCTGAACTAGCAGCAGAACTTCCAATTCCACTTCCAGGTTTAATACCTTTTTTTATTTCAATTTCAAAGCCATAATTAATATTAATGTTTTTAAGTAATGCTTGGGCAGCTATCCCTGCAACATTTTTATTAATATCTTTTGTTAGGACATGTCCTTCAATAGACTTAATGATTATTCCTTTTTTGTTAGTCTTTGATACTGTGATTTCATCTCCTCTATTTTGAAGACAAAGACCTAGAATATCATATCCGCATGATAAATTAGTGATACTTCCAGGTGAAAAAACTTTAATACTGTCCATTTTGACTCGCTTTAATTATATCAGCAAATACTCCTGATGCAGTAAACTCTCCACCTGCACCTGCACCTTTCACAACTAAAGGAGAGTTTTTATACCTCTCAGTATGAAAAACAGTAATATTATCACTACCAACCAAATTATAGAATGGATGTTCAGCTGAAACTGACTCAAGGCCAACACTAGCTTTTCCATTTTCAAGCTTAGCTACAAACTTTAATCTTGAATCTTTCTCCTTTGCATTTTTTAATATAGTATTAAAATGATCTTTATTTTTCTTTAGTGATGATAAGAATTCATCTTTGGATTTTGAGTTGATTGCTTCTTCTGGTAAAAAATGATTCATATTGACATCGTCAAATTCAATTTTATAACCACTTTCTCTGGCTAGAATTAATATTTTCCTAGATACATCTACTCCACATAAATCTATTTTAGGATCAGGTTCAGTATATCCTAAATCTACAGCTTTTGAAACTATCTGATGAAAAGTATCCATTTCTTGAAAATTATTAAAAATATAATTCAAGGTACCAGAAAGTACAGCCTCAATTTTTATTATTTTATCACCCGAGTTGATTAAATTATTAAGAGTGCTAATAACTGGAAGTGCAGCTCCAACATTTGTCTCATATAAAAATGCAGAATTATTGTTTCTTGATAAAGATTTTAGCTCTTCATAATTTGTAAAAGTATCAGAATTAGCAATCTTATTACATGTTATGACCCCAATTCCATTTTTTAGGTATTCTGTGTAAGTATTTGGTATTAAATCACTTGCCGTATTATCTATGAATAAACTATTCCTTAAGTTTAAGTCTAAGATTCTTTTTTGAAAAGTTTCACTATCTGCATTTATTATGGAATTATTTAAAAGATCTTTCCAATTATCAAGATCAATTTCAGATTCAGATACTAACATTTTTTTTGAGTTAGATATTCCTAAAACTTTCAGGTTTAATTTAAGATTAGTTGCAATAAATTCTTGCTGAATTTTAATCTGTTCAATCAAAAAACCTCCAACATTTCCTACTCCAGTTATAAAAACGTGCACATCTTTAAGATTTTCTTCAAAGAAAGTTTCATGTAAAGAGTTTAAAGCCTTCTTAGTATTAGCTTCATCAATGATTATTGATATATTTCTTTCAGATGCACCTTGGGCTATAGCCCTTATATTAACGTTGTTTTGACCTAATGAGTTAAATAGTCTTCCGCTTACACCTTTTTTACTCTTCATTTTATCACCAACAATCGCAATATTTGATAAGTTAGATTCAATTTGGGCCTGATTAATTCTATTTTGAGATATTTCAAATTCAAATTCTTTATCTATTACTTTTTTGGCAGAAATAGCATCATTTGAATCAACAGCTATACAAATTGAAAACTCAGATGAAGCTTGAGTAATCATTACAACATTAATCTTATGAATAGATAAAGATTCAAAAAATCTTTTAGAGAACCCTGGAACTCCTACCATACCTGATCCTTCAAAATTTATTATAGATATATTCTCTATATGACTAATTCCTTTAACAATTTCATCTCCATCAAGTTTTGTAGAGTTTGAAATACATGTTCCATTATCATTAGGCTTAAAAGTATTCTTAATATAAACAGGTATATTTTCTTCAATTAGTGGCTGAAGAGTAGGGAAGTAAATAACTTTTGCTCCAAAAAAAGAAAGCTCCATAGCCTCTTTATATGATAGGTATTCAATTGGTAATGCTTTCTTAACAATCTTAGGATTTGCACTGTAAACTCCACTTACATCAGTCCAAATTTCTAGTGATTTTGCATTAGAATATTTTGCAAATATAGCTGCACTGTAATCAGAGCCACCTCTTCCTAAGTTTGAGATTTCATCATTTTCATTAGAGCAAATATATCCTGGTGCAATAATTAGTTTAGACTTGATTAGGTCTAATTTATTTTTAATACAAATAGATGATCTATCATTATCTAGAACTTCGTTATTATTAAAGCTTTTGCTATATATAACCTCTTTAGAATCAAGATAAGATATATCAAATCTCTTTTGTTTTAGAATCTCATATATTATTGAACTTGATAGAATTTCCCCAAGTGTTAAGATTTTAGAGATTATTTTTTGAGTTACTTCATCAATTGTTGAAATAGCATCTAATATATCCTCAAGTTCATTCAGTTTCTCTTTAAGAAAACTTTTTAATGAGCTTTGTCCATCAAGACTTGAAAGATTATCTATCACTTCTAGATGTCTAGTTTCAATTTCTTTTAATATACCTTCAGTTGATTTCCCCTTTAAATTAATGCATTCTTGAAGGAGATTTGTAACACCTCCAAATGCTGAAACTATAATTAAAAGGTTTTCATCATTATTATTTAAAATGGAAACAACTTTATTTATAGATTTTGAATCAGCGACAGATGTACCGCCAAATTTTAAGACTTTCAAGAAGCTATCTCTTTTTTATTAATTAATAAGATTAAATTATCTAAACCAGGTTTATGATCAACGTATAATTTATCTCCTTGTTTTATTTTATCTGAGACAAGATTTTCAGCAATTAGATCTTCAACATACTTCTGAATCATTCGATTTAGTGGTCTAGCACCATTCTTTTTATCAAAACCTTTTTCACATATAAAAGATTTAGCTTTCACTGAAATTGATAGGTCATAGCCTATATTCTTAACTCTTTCTTTGAGTTTATTAATTTCTATTGTAATAATCTTATTAATGTCTTTAATAGACAGAGAATTAAATATTATACAATCATCTACTCTGTTTAGAAATTCAGGAGCAAATGTGTTTTTTAATGCTCTCTGAATAACTTTTTGTTCAGTTTGAGATGTTTGATCTACAGATGATTTCGTTTCAAAACCAACACCAATTCCAAAATCGTTAATTTGTTTTACACCAATATTTGATGTCATAATAATTATAGTATTTTGAAAATTTATTTTTCTTCCAACACTATCTGTTAGGAATCCATCATCCAGAATTTGAAGAAGCATGCTGTATATATCAGGATGACCTTTTTCAATTTCATCAAACAAAACAACTGAATAGGGTCTACGTTTAACCTTTTCGGTCAATTGCCCACCTTCTTCATAACCAACGTATCCTGGAGGCGCACCTATAAGTCTAGATACAGAGAATTTTTCCATGTACTCACTCATATCAATTCTAATTAAGTTTTCTTCAGATTCAAATATTTCAGATGCTAAAACTTTTGCTAATTGTGTTTTACCAACACCAGTTTGTCCAAGAAATATGAAAGACCCTATAGGTCTGTTGGGAGAATTTAGACCAGCTCTATTTCTTTGAATAGATTTTACAACTTTAGATACAGCTTCATCTTGTCCAATAATTTTGTCTTTGATTATATCTTCAAGCTTTGATAATTTATTTTTTTCTGTTGAAACAATTTTATTAACAGGAATGTTAGTCATCATAGAAACAACATCGGCAATTTCGTTTTCATCAACTGTAACTCTATTTAATTTTGAGTCTTCATGCCATCTATTTTGAGCTTCAACAAGTTTTTTCTCAACTCTTTTTTCATCATCACGAAGCTTTGCAGCTTCTTCATATTTTTGTTTTTTTACAACAGAATTTTTTAATTCTCTAACATCTTCTAGTTGTTTCTCCATCAAAATAACTTCCTCTGGGACATCCATATTGTTAATATGAGCTCTAGATCCTGATTCATCTAGTGCATCAATAGCTTTATCTGGAAGAAATCTGTCTGTGATATATCGTTGGCTAAGTTCAACACAAGCAAGTAATGCTTCATCTGTATAATTAACATTATGATGAGATTCATATTTATGTTTAATATTTCTTAGAATCTCAACAGTTTCCTCTTTACTAGTTTCTTCTACAAGAATTTTTTGAAATCTTCTTTCAAGCGCACCATCTTTTTCAATATGTTGACTGTATTCATTTAATGTAGTTGCACCAATACATTGAATTTCTCCTCGCGCTAACGCAGGTTTAAACATATTAGATGCGTCTAAGCTACCAGTAGCTCCTCCAGCACCAACAATTGTGTGGATTTCATCAATAAATAAAATGATATTCCTGTTTTTTTCAAGCTCATTCATAACAGCCTTCATTCTTTCTTCAAACTGTCCTCTATATTTAGTACCTGCCACTAAACTTGCAAGGTCAAGAGTTATTACTCTTTTGCCATATAAAATTCTTGAAACTTTTTTTTGAATTATTCTTAATGCTAAGCCTTCAGCAATTGCAGACTTACCAACTCCTGGCTCTCCAATTAGAAGAGGATTATTCTTTTTTCTTCTACTTAATATCTGAGAAACTCTCTGAATCTCTTTATCTCTTCCTATAACTGGATCTAACTTATCAGATTCAGCTAATGCTGTCATATCTCTACCAAAGTTATCTAAAACAGGAGTTTTTGTATTTGCAGATGATTTTGTTTTTTGTTTTGAAGTAAATGGATTTTTTGAAGATTCTTCTGAATCATCTTTTTCATCTGGAAATGCATCAGATGTTGGATACTCAATAATATCATCTGAGCCTGTTTCATTAATCATAGACTTAAATTTTTCTTTAACACTATCATAGTTTATATCCATCTTAGATAAAACTTTAGTAATAGGATCATTATCATTTCTTAAAATACACAACAGCAGGTGTGCCGTATTAATATTTGTACTCTGAAAAAGTTTTGCTTCTAAAAAAGTAGTTTTTAAGGCTCTTTCTGCTTGTCTAGTTAAATGTAGATTCTTCTTTTCATTAAGACCAATGGATGTACTATCTATAATTGCAGGATTTAATAATTCAACTTTCTTTCTAAGTTCATCAAGATTTATTTCTATTGAATTTAGAATTGATATAGCTTTACCCCCTCCATCTCTTAGCATTCCAAGTAGAAGATGTTCAGTTCCAATTTGTTTATGTCCCAATCTTAAAGCCTCTTCCTTACTGTAGGAAATAACATCTTTAACCCTAGAAGAAAAATTATCGTCCATTATAAATTTATTTGTTGACTAAAATATATCATTAATATAAATAAACAAAGGAAATGAATATACTAATTACTTATTTCGAGATAAAACTTTTCAATTAATAATGTTAATAAATATTCTTTTTTTATGTCATTATGAATTAAGAAAATAACCCCTTATTAGTTATTTTAGCAATAATATATACTTATGGAAAAAGAAAAATTAATTCCAATAAAGATTGAAGATGAAATGAAGTCAGCATACATCGATTATTCGATGTCTGTAATTGTCTCTAGAGCCTTGCCAGATGTTAGAGATGGACTTAAGCCTGTTCATAGAAGAGTGCTCTTTGGAATGAATGAAATGGGGGTTAGATCTTCATCATCTTATAAAAAATCTGCAAGAATTGTTGGGGATGTTATGGGTAAATATCACCCACACGGTGATAGTTCTGTATATGACACCATGGTAAGAATGGCCCAAGAGTGGAGTTTGAGATACAACTTAGTTGATGGGCAAGGAAATTTTGGATCTGTTGATGGAGATAGTCCTGCAGCAATGAGGTATACAGAGGCTAGAATGCAAAAAATTTCGGAAGATCTATTGTCTGATATTGATAAAGAGACAGTTGATTTCCAACTTAATTTTGATGACACTATAATGGAACCTACTGTGCTTCCAACTAGAGTACCTGCATTAATAATAAATGGAGCCTCTGGAATTGCAGTTGGAATGGCTACAAATATGCCACCACATAACCTATCTGAAGTTATAGATGGAATTATGCAGTATATAGATAACAATGATGTTACAATCGATGAACTTATGCAGCATATTAAAGCTCCTGACTTTCCAACAGGTGGAACTATATATGGGTATGATGGAGTGAAGGAGGCTTTTCATACAGGAAAAGGCAGGGTGGTAATGAAAGGAAAAGCTATTATTGAAAACGTTAAGGAAAGGGAATGTATTATTGTTTCTGAAATTCCATATCAGGTGAATAAAGCAGATATGATTAAAAAAACTGCTGATTTAGTTAATGATGGAAAAATTGAAGGAATTTCTACTATAAGAGATGAGTCTGATAGAAATGGAATGAGAATTGTATATGTTCTAAAGAGAGATGCGATTCCAAATATAGTTTTAAATAAACTTTATAAATATACATCCCTTCAATCCTCATTTAGTGTTAATAATGTAGCTCTTGTGAATGGAAGACCCCAGCTTTTAAATCTTAAAGATTTAATTCATCATTTTGTTGACCATAGACATGATGTAGTAGTCAAGAGGACTAACTATGAACTAAAGAAAGCAGAACAAAGAGCTCATATATTAGAAGGGCTAATAATAGCTAGTGATAATATTGATGATGTTATTGATTTAATAAAAAAATCATCAAATGCAGAAGAAGCGAGACTAAAGCTTGAAAAAAAATATAAACTTTCTGAAATCCAAGCAAAGGCTATTATCGAAATGAGGTTAAGACAGCTCACAGGTCTAGAGCAAAACAAACTCAGAGATGAGTATGACGAACTTCAAAAAACAATAAAAGGTTTCAAAGAATTGCTTGACAGCAAGCCAATGAGAATGAGTGTAATTAAAGAAGAGCTATCAGTTATCAAAGAAAAATATGGTGATGAAAGAAGATCTGTAATTGATTATGCAGGAGGTGACTTCAGAGTTGAAGATATTATTCCAAATGAAAAAGTAGTAATAACTATATCTCATGCTGGATACATTAAGAGAACTCCTTTGTCAGAATATAAAACTCAAAATAGAGGAGGAGTTGGTCAAAAAGCAACAAAAACTCGAGATGAAGACTTTTTAGAAGATCTATTTGTTGGTACAAATCATCAGTACATGTTGTTTTTTACTCAAAAAGGTAAATGTTTCTGGATGAGAGTTTATGAGATTCCAGAGGGATCTAAAAATTCCAAAGGAAGAGCTATGCAAAATCTTATTAATATTGAACAAGATGATAGAGTTAAAGCATTTATATGTACTCAAGATCTAAAAGATGAAGAATACGTTAATAGTAATTATGTAATTATGGCAACAAAGATGGGCCAAGTAAAGAAAACTTCGTTAGAACAATACTCTAGACCTAGATCCAATGGTATAAATGCAATTACAATCAAAGATGGCGATGAGTTATTAGAAGCTAAGTTAACCAATGGAAATAGTCAAATTATGTTGGCTGTTAAATCTGGAAAAGCAATTAGATTTGAAGAAAGCAAAACTAGGCCAATGGGAAGAAATGCATCTGGAGTCAGAGGTATTAGGTTGAAAGACAATAAAGATGAAGTTGTTGGTATGATATCTGTAAATGATATGGACGCGAATATATTAGTTGTCTCTGAAAATGGTTTTGGTAAAAGGTCTTCTCTTGAAGACTATAGGCTAACTAATAGAGGAGGTAAGGGTGTTAAAACTATATCTATTACAGAAAAAACTGGTAAATTAGTAACTTTAAAAAGTGTCTCTGACAATGACGATTTAATGATTATTAATAAATCTGGTATTGCAATTAGAATGCAAGTTGAGGATCTTAGGGTAATGGGAAGAGCAACTCAAGGTGTTAAAGTCATCAGTTTAAAAGACGGTGATAGTATTGCAGCTGTTGCCAAAGTAATGAAAGATGACGACGATCTAGAAGACGTTAATGATATTGAATTTACAGGAGATACTGTCTAATTAATTGAAATATGAAAAAACTTATACTATTTATATTATTATTTACTTTCTCTTTTTCAACAGCTCAAAAAAAAGAGCTTAGAAATGCAAATAAATTTTTTATATCAGGAGAATATGCATCAGCAATTGATTTGTTAGATTCTGCGAAAGATCTTTTTGATTCAAGTGATGATAAAATAAAAGCTCAAGCAATGCTTCTATACGGAAAACTTCACACTTCAATGGAAGACTTTGAACTTGCAATAAAAGCATTTGATATGTCAAAGAATTTAGGATCAAGTGATCAAATCTTAAATCCAGAATTAAGAAAACTTGAAACTGCAATCATAACTAGTGCTGTTGGAGATAACGAAACTGAGGATTTTAATGCTGCAGCCAAAAAGCTTAAAATGGTCTATGAATTAAATACTGAAACTAATTCAGAATACCTATATTATGCTGCTTCCTCAGCAGTAAATTCTCTTGACTATCCATTAGCTCTTGAATATTATGAGTTGCTAAGAGATATTAAGTATGAAGGTATTGAAACTAAATTTTACATAACTGAAGTGAGCTCTGGTAACGAAATTGAAATAAATGATGAAGTTCAATTTAAGTTACTACAAAAATCAAAAGAGTATTCGAATCCTAGAGAAGAAGAAACTGACTCGAAGTTCCCTGAAATAGTTAAAAATATTGCTCTTATTTATAAAGAATTAGGTCAAAATGATAAAGCTTTAGCTGCTATTGAAGCTGCTAGATCTTCAAACCCTGATGATGTAGGTTTAATTATTACAGCTGCTAATATTTATTTTGAACTAGGCAATAAAGAAGCCTTTAAAGTTGCTATGTCTCAGGCAATAGAAAAAGAACCAAATAATGCTGTTTTATACTATAATCTTGGAGTTGTAAGTGCTGAACTTGGAGAAAAAGATGTTGCTGTTTCTTACTATCAAACTTCAATTGATTTAGATCCAAGCAATGAAAATAGTTACTTAAACTTAGTTGCTTTAATCCTTGAAGGAGAAGAAGATATAGTTACCGAAATGAATAGTTTAGGTACATCAAGAGCTGACAACTTAAAATATGACAAACTTAAGGAATCAAGGGAGAATTTGTATAAACAGACAATTCCAATCTTAAAGGATTTAATTGATATTAACAATAATATCGAGGCTATTAGAACACTAATGAATATTTATGGAACAATTGGTGATAATAGCGGTTATATGGAGATGAAAAATCTTTTGGAACAACAAGATTAAATATTTCTTTTTCAGGTCATTTTTTTATCTAAATTTGTAAAATCTTTTTGGAGAGGTGCCAGAGTGGTAATGGAGCAGATTGCTAATCTGTCGACGTGTAAGCGTCGCCAGGGTTCGAGTCCCTGTCTCTCCGCATATAAAGGTCGCGTAGCTCAGCTGGATAGAGCATCTGGTTTCTAACCAGACGGTCATAGGTTCGAATCCTATCGCGATCACTATTATCTTTGGGCTATAAACTTTTTATTTATAACCCTTTTTTTATATTGTAGTATGGATATAAAAAAACATATAGTTCTCATTTTACTTTTCTCACTTATATCATGCTCGCCAAATAATCAATTAGACAATCAACCTAATGTTGTTTTTATTTTGGCTGATGATTTAGGATATGGAGAAATTGGAATTTTAGGTCAAAAAAAAATAGAGACTCCAAATATTGACCAACTTGCAAAAAATGGAATGATTTTAACAGATCATTATACTGGTTCACCTGTTTGTGCACCTTCTAGAGCTATATTGCTAACAGGACTTCACTCTGGAAATAATCCAATTAGAGGTAATGATGAGTGGAAAGAAAGAGGTAATGTTTGGAGCTTTGAAGCAATGTTTAATAATCCAGAATTGGAGGGACAGAGACCATTGCCTGATTCTATAATAACAGTTGCTGATATTTTAAGATCAAAAGGCTATAAAACAGGAATGTTTGGCAAGTGGGGTCTAGGTGCACCAAACACGAATAGTATTCCAAATAATAAAGGGTTCGATTTTTTCTATGGTTACAATTGTCAAAGACAGGCTCACACATTTTATCCTACTCATTTATGGAAAAATAAAGAAAGGCACATATTAAATAATCAAATTGTAGATAAAGGTAGATTATCTAAAGACCTTGATCCGAATAATGAAGAAAGTTATACTAGATATAATCAAAAAGATTATGCTCCAACATTAATACATAAAGAAGCATTAAAGTTTATTGAAAGAAATAAGGATGAGAGTTTTTTTCTTTATTATGCTTCTCCTATTCCTCATTTACCCCTTCAAGCACCAGTTGAATGGGTAAATTATTATAAAGAGAAATTTGGGGATGAAAATCCATATACTGGTGGATCAGGATATTATCCAAACCAATATCCAAAAGCTACATACGCAGCAATGATTTCTTATTTAGATCAACAGGTTGGAGAATTAGTATCAAAACTTAAAGAAATTGGAAAATATGAAAATACTTTAATCATTTTTTCGAGTGATAATGGTCCAACTCATATTGAACATGTAGATATTAATTTTTTTAATAGTGCTGGTCCTTTTTTAAATTCAAAAAATACAGTAAAGGGTAATCTAAATGAAGGGGGTATTAGGGTTCCAACAATTGTAACTTGGCCAAATGTTATCCCTTCAGGCTCAAAATCTAGTCACCCAAGTACATTCTATGACTATCTAGCTACAATATCTGATTTAGTTGGCGAATCACCTCCATACAAAACAGATGGAATTAGTTTTCTTCCTACTCTAGAAGGAAAAAATCAAGAAAAACATAAATATTTATATTGGGAGTTTCCCTCTTACGGAGGACAACAGGCTATAAGAATTGATGAATGGAAAGGTATTAAGAAGGATTTATTTAAAGGTCCATCAAAACTTAAACTCTTTAATTTAAGTGTTGATCCAAAAGAGTTGAAAGATATTGCATCTGAATATCCTGAAATTGTATCAAAAATGGAAAACATGATGAAAGAAGCTCATAAAACTCCAACAATGGATATATTTAAGATACCAGTTTTAGAAAAGGATTTATTAATAGATTTGAAATAATAATGATTAGAAGACTACTTATAGTATTCATATTAAGTCTGTTTTTTGCAACTAGTTGTGGAAAAGAAGACAATATTAGACCTAATATATTATTTATAATGTCTGATGATCATGCATATCAGGCTATAAGTGCTTATGATGATAGGTTAATACAAACCCCAAATATTGACAGAATTGCTGAAGAAGGAATGCTGTTTACTAATGCTTCAGTAACAAACTCAATATGTGCACCTTCGAGAGCTGTTATATTAACTGGTAAACACAGTCATATTAATGGGAAAATAGATAACATTGCAAAATTTGATGACTCTCAAATGACTTTCCCTCAATTATTTAAAGAAGCTGGATACCAAACAGCAATGTTTGGTAAACTACATTTTGGAAATAATCCGAAAGGAATTGATGATTTTCAAATACTTCCAGGACAAGGTGATTATATAAATCCTAGATTTTTAGGAAAAGATAAAGACACAATTATCACAGGATATGTTACGGATATAATTACTGACCTAACATTAAATTGGTTTAAAAACAAAAGAGATAAGGATAAACCTTTTCTAACTTTCTACCTTCATAAAGCTCCTCACAGAGCTTGGTGGCCAAGTCCAGAGAAGTTTGCTGAGTTTTATAATAAGGAATTTCCAGAACCAGAAAATTTATATGATGATTATTCTGGAAGGGGAACTGCTGCTAAAACAGCTGAAATGAATCTTTTAACACACATGCAGTATATGCAAGACAGTAAGGTTAGGCCTTCAGTTTTTGAAAACATGGAAAATGTTGAGCCAAAAATTGTTTATGCTAGGGGTGACGGTACTTTCTTTGAACCTAGCTCTAATTCTTTTAATAACCGTTATGGTAGAGCCAATGAGGAGCAAAAGAAAAAATATGACATCACATTAGATAAAATCAGTAAAGATTTTGAAGCAAATTGGCCAAATATGAATGATAAGGAGAAAATGCAGTGGAAATTTCAACGATATATGCAAGACTATTTAGCAACAATTTCATCTGTTGATGATAATGTTGGTAGAGTTTTAGATTATTTAGATGAGTCAGGATTAGATGAAAATACTATTGTTATTTATACTTCAGATCAAGGCTTCTATCTAGGTGAGCATGGATGGTTTGACAAGAGATTTATTTATGATGAGTCTTTCAAGACACCACTTATGATTAAATGGCCTAATCAAATTAAGCCAGGTACTACAAATGAAGAAATGGTTCAAAATCTTGATTTTGCTCAAACTTTTTTAGAGGCTGCAATGATTCAAGCACCTGAAGATATGCAAGGAGAAAGTCTTGTTCCATTATTAAAGGGTAATAATAATCAATGGGATAGGGAGGCAGTATATTATCACTATTATGAGTATCCATCAGTACATATGGCAAAGAGACACTATGGAATTGTCAATAAAGAATATAAACTTACTCACTTTTATTATGATATTGATGAATGGGAATTATATGATCGGGTAAATGATCCAAGTGAAATGAATAATGTTTATAATGATCCAAACTACAAGGATATTGTTATTAAATTAACAGATGAACTAAAAGAAATGAGAATTAAATATAAAGACTCAGAAGAATTAGATAAAAGTTTTATATATAATTAATATGAAAAAATTACACTTATTCTTATTTGCGTTATTAGTTTCATGTACATCTCCAAAAGACTTGTCCCTTAAAACGGTTTCAGTAAAAGAATTTAAAGACTTTGTCAATGCTACTGGATATTTAACTAGCGCAGAAGAATATGGTTGGTCATTTGTCCAGCAAAACGTTTATGATTATATAGTTGTTGATGGTGCTAACTGGTTAAAACCTGATGGAATAAATCCTTCAATAGATAGTCTTCCTGTTACACAAGTAAGCTATAATGATGCAATTGAGTATTGTAAATGGGCTGATGTTAATCTTCCAACTTATAATCAATATTGGGAATTGGTGTCTTCTGATGAGAGGTTAATTGTTTCAGATAATATGTATCCAATTTCTTCTGTCGAATCTGTAAATATTATAGGTAATGTATGGGATATAACCGAACCAAAAAATTCAGATCAAGTAAGATTAGCTGGTGGTTCACTTTTTTGCTCTATAGATACCTGTCACGGAACTCAAGAAGATAGAGAGCTATATGTGGATAAAGAAACTGGAAATATTCATATAGGATTTAGTATATTAACCGAATAAATGAAATATACCCCAAATCAAATAAATAAATGGATGCTATTCAAGCTTCCCGCAGCCTGGTTAACTGGTGTAAGGGTTTCATTAATTAGTGAAACTAAATGTGAAGTAAAAGTTAGGTTTAAATGGATAAATCAAAATCCATATAGATCAATGTTTTGGGCTGTTCAAGGTATGGCTGCAGAATTGACTACAGGAATGTTATTGACAAAGTCAATCCAAGAATCAAACACAAATATATCTATGTTACTAGTCGGTAATAAATCAAATTTCTATAAGAAAGCTGTCGGTAAAATAAAGTTTATCTGTGATCAAGGAGAGACTGCTAAAGAATTAATTAATTTGACTAAAAAAAATATAACTCATAAAGCATGGCTTAAAGCAAAAGGATTTGACGAGACTGGTGATATAGTTTCAGAATTTGATTTTGAGTGGTCATGTAAAAAAAGATAAAATGGAAAAAGATTTTTATAAAAAAATGAATATGCCAGTTATAGCTGCACCGTTGTTTCTAATCTCTGGTCCTAAACTTGTTATAGAATGTTGTAAAAAGGGAATAGTTGGTACTTTTCCTGCTCTTAATCAAAGAACTTCTGAAGGCTTTGAAGAATGGGTAATTCAAATTAAAGATGAGCTAAGTAAGTATGAAAATGAAACAGGAATTAAGCCTGCTCCTTTTGGTGTTAACCTAATCGTTCATCCATCTAATATTAGAATTAAAGCCGACTTAGATATCTGTGTTAAACACAAAGTTCCACTTATAATAACTTCGTTAGGTGCAGTTCCAGACATAGTAAATGCAGTTCATAGTTATGGAGGATTAGTTTATCATGATATAATTAAAAAAAGACATGCTGAGAAAGCTGCAGAAGCTAATGTTGATGGTTTAGTTTTAGTTACAGCTGGTGCTGGGGGTCATTCTGGTTTAAAGAACCCAATGGCAATGATTTCCTTAATTAAAGAATTTTTTAATAAGACTATCATTTTATCAGGATCCATATCTAATGGAAGAGATATAGCTTCTGCACTTCAAATGGGAGCAGATATTGCATATATGGGAACTAGATTTATTAATACAAAGGAGAGCATGGCAGAGGAGGCTTACAAGGATATGATTATTAACTCTTCAGCTGAAGATATTGTTTATACTGCTGCTGTATCAGGTGTTCATGCAAATTTCTTAAGACCCAGTCTTGAAGCTATGGGTGTAACTGAAGATGTTTGGAATGATTCAAAAAAAATTGATTTTGGTAAGGACATGGCTGAAGCTGAAGCAAAGGCTTGGAAAACTATATGGTCTGCAGGTCATGGTGTAAGTTCAATTAATGACAATCCTACAACAAAAGATCTTGTTGATAAACTTAAGGAAGAGTTTATTCAATCAATAGAATCTCAAAAAAATAATTTAGAGTTTAGTAAAAATATTTACTAGTATACTAGCTAAATAAAACTTTTAGTGCAGAAATAAGATAAATCGCTGCTGTTTCGGATCTTAATCTATTGTTGCCTAAAGTAACTTCCTTAATATTATTCTCTCTAGCTAGATTAATTTCTTCATCTGAAAAACCTCCTTCTGGACCAATCAGTATACAAATAGAATTGTTGGTAAAAAGTTCTTTTCTTAACTTATTGTCTGTTTTAAGATTAGCCATAATCTTCTCCTCATCATTATTTAAAATAAAGCTTGAAAAAGGTATAATAGGGTTAATTTTAGGGATGAAAAATTGATTTGACTGTTTTGTGGAGCTAGTTATAATTCTTTCTAATCTTTCAGTATTAATTTTTTTCTTTTCAGAATATCTAGATATTACGGGGGTTATTTGACTAATTCCAAGTTCAGTTGCTTTCTCCACAAACCATTCAAACCTTGAAACATTTTTAAGTGGAGAAATTACCACGTGAATTGAAAGTTTATTCGGTTCATGTAAAATACTGCTTACAACTTTTACTTTAATATTTTTACCTTTCTCTAATATTTCAGCTTCACATAATAAACCCTTTCCGTTAGTAATTCTAATTAGATCACCTATGTTTTTTCTAAATGATTTTGTTATATGCTTACTGTCAGTTTCATTAATGGTGATTAATTTAGTATTAGCGTTAAATTTTGAATAAAATAAATCCATTAGAAAGTTAATCTAGGTGAAGGTGTTGAGGTTAAGCTTGATTTAATAGAATCTTTATACTTTAAGTGTCCAACAATCCCAATCATAGCTGCATTATCTGTTGAATATTCAAGTTTAGGAATATAAACTTCCCAATTATTTATTTTTGATACATTTTTCATTCTAGTTTTTAGATAACTGTTTGCAGAAACTCCACCACCAAAAACAATTGTTTTTAAATTATTTTCATTAGAAAGTAATTCAACTTTGTTTAATAAATTATCAACTAGATTCTTTTGAATTGAGGCACAAATATCGTTTAGATTCTCGTCGATGAAATTTTTATTTTTAAGTTTATTTTTATGAAGAAAATTTATAAATGCTGTCTTAGTTCCGCTATAGCTAATGTTTCCATTTTTTACATTTGGTAAAGGAAACTTGAATTTATGTTCATCACCTTCTTTTGCAAGATTGTCTATTTCAGGTCCAGCAGGATAATCAAGACCAATTTTTTTTCCACATTTATCAAAAGCTTCTCCTATTGCATCATCCAAGGTTTGACCTAGAATTTTCATCTTAAAATGATCCTCTACTAAAATAAACTGGGTGTGCCCTCCAGATACTGTAACTCCAAGAAATGGAAATTTAGGTTTTGGATTGCTATTATTTATAAAGTGAACTAATATATGAGCTTGCATATGATTCACATCAATAACAGGAATATCAAGAGATAACCCTAAACCTTTTGAAAACTCAGTCCCAATAATTAGTGAGCCCATTAATCCGGGTCCACGAGTGAAAGCAATTGCAGAAATTTGTTTTAGCTTAACATTAGATTCTTTTAAGGCAGATTCAATTACAGGTATAATGTTTGATAAATGCGCTCTAGAAGCTAATTCAGGGACAACCCCTCCGTATTTCTTATGAATAGTTTGATTAGCTATTATATTAGAAAGAACTACACCATTTTTTAATATTGCAGCAGATGTATCATCACATGAGGATTCAATACCAAGTATATATATATCTTTATTTGACATTACTATCTTTGTATTACAAATTTAAACAAGAATTATCATTAAGAATTCAAAAAAAATAGTTTTAATTATTGCGGGGATAGTAATTCTTACTATATCTTCTATTTTTTTAATAATTAATTCTTCTAATTTTCAAGACTATTTGAAGAACAGCATCATTAGTTATGTGAATACTAATACTGATAATACTCTTCAAATTGAAAGCTCAAGATTTAATCTTAAAGGTGAATTTGTTATTTCAGATATATTGCTGTCAAATAATAATGCTGATACTATATTATTGTTAGAGACACTAAAGACTAAATACTTCCCTTTAATTTCTGATAATAGGTATGAAAGTTCACTTTTTCTTGAAGGTCTTGATATATATATAAATAACAATAAAGTTGAGTCTAGTTACTTTCCGTATGATATTAAAGAAATTCTAGATGATCTTTTCTTTGATAGCCTAACTGTGTCAAATTCTAATTTATTTATAGTTAATGACTCAATTAACCATTCAATTGAGATTAATAATATGAAGATTAATCAAATTAATAAAAATGATGATGGTTTAAATTTTAATTTATCAATGTTTAACGGAAAAATTAATAAATATTCAATAGATCGTTTTGATTCTTATTTTGAGTTGAATGGCACTAATGTCATATTAAAAAACTCCTATTTGTCAAACGAAAATCAGTATTTAGAAGGAAATTTTGATTTTTATCTAGATGATAATTTTAAAATAAACAGATTTAATAAATCAAATATTAGATATAAACTTAGCCCTGAAATGTTAAATGCTATTTCAAGTGACCTAAGATTATCAGATTTTATTTCTGGGGAAATAAATTTTTCAGGATCAAAAGATAATCTTTTAATAGACGAAGCTTCGTTAAATACAAATCTCTTCAATCTTAATGCTAAAATAGATATTGAAGATATTTTTTCATCCAACTTTAATGCAAAAATTGATTTAAATGAGATCAATTTTAATGAAGAAAATATAAATTCAAAATATGATATTGATGATAGGGTTTATTACCCCTCAATGAAAGGAGATTTAATATTAGTAGATAATAAAATTAGATATAATCTAAATCAAATTGAAAAATCAAAAACTGAGGTTGAAATTGAGGGTACAGCCACTTTAGAAAATGATTTAATCTATAACCTTGCATTAAATATTAATGTTAATTCAGAAGATCAAATTTTAGATTTTTTAAATTTAAATTCCCTGAGCCTTAATTCAAATATTAGCGGTAGATCAAATCAGCTAAGTTCAATTGAATCTTCTGTTGTTCTTTTTAAAAACAATAAAGAGTTTGAAGTAGATTTAAACTCTTATATCAACAATAACGATATAATTGCCCAAATAGAATTAGTTTCAGAAAATATAAATATTAACTCTACTATTCTTGGTGATAATCTTAAGAAAAAATATAAAGTTAATAGTGACATTGATATTAAAAATATTGTTAATCCTCAGATTCAAGACATAAAATCAAATGCAGTAATAGATATTGATTTTTCTGAACCAGAAAATATTAAATCTCTTGTGTCTCTTCAAAATATTTTCATAAAGAATTCTTCAGATGAATTTTCATTAGAATCTCTTTCTAATATTAATGAACTTTTAGACTATAATTTTATTGATATTAATAGAGATAATGACTTTGCAATTAGTTATTCTAATGATATCTTTTCTATTGAATCTTATCTTGGAGATGGATTAAGTTTATCAGGATATTATAAAAATAACGATGATTTAGATATAGAAATTCAAACTTCTAATCTATTTGTATCAAACTTTTTATTGATAAATAAAAACCCAATTACTGGAAGAATAAATTCTAGTATTAGGTTAGATAGAGATTCAGAAAATAGGACTTTTGATTTTAACTCGAATATCACTAATGTGAAAATTAAGAATTATGATATAGGAGAATTAAATCTTAAAGTCTTTGGTAATACAGATTATAACTCTTACGCAGTAAACCTTGATTTATCTAAAAAAGGTAAAGAGTTAATTAAAGGAGAGGGAACAGTAATTGCTATTACTGAGAAACCTAACATTGATGTCGATATGATAATTAATGATTTTGACATATCCTTTATAGAAAAAATAGGGTCAAATACAATGACAGATATATCTAGTAATGTATCAGGAGAAATTAATTTATGGGGTGCATATGATAATATTCAACATAACGGTAGATTATTCTTAAATAAATCAAGTTTCTTTATTCCTTATCTAAATATTGAGTATTTCTTATCAGATAATTCACAGCTTATTCTTTATAATCAAAATTTTGAATTAAATGACACTTCTCTAACAACTAATGACTCAGAAATAATAACTTCTTTAGATGGTAGAATCTTCCATAATGATTACAAAAATTGGAATTTAAATTTGGATTTTAAATCTGATAGATTATATATACTTAATAAAGAATTTACTGAAAATGAAAGCTTTTATGGTAAAGCATTTATAGGGGGTGAAATAAAGATTAAAGGACCAACAGATAAGGTGTCAATAAATATTTCTGGTGAAACTAGAACTGGTACATCTATTGTTATACCAAAATCAAACAATTATTCAATTGAAGACTTTTCTTTTATTAAATTTTCTGATCTTAACTCTTATTCAGGTAATCTTTTAAAATCTAAAACCTCAATACTTGAATCTTCTAAAACATTAGATTTAATTATGAATCTTGAAATCAATAATACTGCTGAGGTAGAGATAACTATTGATCAAGAAACCGGGAGTTATATTAGTGGAAAAGGTGATGGTGATCTATTTATGGAGATAGATTCAGATGGTAAATTTAATATGTATGGAGATTTTACTACTAAAGAAGGAATCTATAATTTTAGAAATCTTGCTTTAATTGATAAAAGATTTCAATTAAAAGAAGGAGGAAGTATTATATGGGACGGAGAACCCCTAGGTGCACAAATGAATATTCAAGCTACATATGAAGTTCCTGGGGGAGCTAACCCTGCTTTACTTCTTGACAACCCAAATTTTAATAAAAAAATACCTACTGATGTTGAGATAAAACTTACTGGAGTACTTACAAAACCTGATAGTCCAGATTTTGAGATTTTTTTCCCAAATACAAGTAGTACAGTGACTTCTGAAATAAATTATAAATTAAACGATCCTGAAGTAAGACAGCTTCAGGCGATTTCTCTTCTTACTCAAGGTATTTTTATAAACGAAGTTAGTGTATCAATTGAAGGAGTTACTAATAATATTTATGAAAAGGTGTCTGAAGTTTTTAGTAATATTCTTGGAGGTTCTCAAGGACCATTAGAAGTTGGATTAAACTACTTACAGGGTGATAAAAGTGATATATTAGATATTAAAACAGAAGATAGGTTTGGAGTTACACTTTCTACAAAAATCAGTGATAAAATTCTATTTAATGGAAAAATTGGTGTTCCAATTGGAGGAATAGAAGAGACCTTAATTATTGGAGATGTTCAAATAGATTTTATCTTGAACGAGGAAGGAACCTTAAAGGCTAAGGTATTTAATAAAGAAAATGAATTTAGATACATTGGAGATGAATTAGGTTATACTCAGGGTGTGGGTTTATCTTATCAAGTAGACTTTCAAACATTTAGAGATTTATTATCAAAAATCATATCAAATAAAAATTAACAATTTCGCATTATTGCTTAAAATCCTTAATTTTTATAATTAAATTTGTGCAACCTTTTAAAATTGAATAATAAAATAAAAAAAATTGGTGTTTTAACTTCAGGTGGCGATGCCCCAGGAATGAATGCTGCTGTTAGAGCAGTAGTAAGATCAGCTGTGTTTAATGAAATTGAGTGCTATGGCATATATAAAGGTTATGATGGGTTAATTTCTAATGATTTAGTTAAGCTTAATGCAAGAGGAGTTAATAACATTGTCAATAAAGGTGGTACCATATTAAAATCCGCTAGATGTCTTGAGTTTAGAACTAAAGAAGGGAGAGTTATTGCAAAAAAAACATTAGACAAACATGGAATTGATTCCCTAGTTGTTATAGGTGGTAATGGATCCTTAACAGGTGCACTTTTATTAGAAGAAGAACATGGTATTAAGGTAATTGGAATTCCAGGAACAATTGATAACGACTTGATCGGAACTAGATGTACTTTAGGATATGACACTGCTCTTAATACAGCTGTTAACGCAATTGATAAGATAAGAGATACTGCAAGTTCTCATAATAGACTTTTCTTTATTGAAGTAATGGGTAAAGGGTCTGGTCATATAGCTCTTAATGCTGGAATAGGAGCAGGTGCTGAGGAAGTTCTTATTCCAGAACAAAATATGGGCTTAGAAAGGTTGCTAGAATCCTTAAGTAAAAGTGAAAAATCCGGAAAATCTTCCAGTATTATTGTCGTTTCAGAGGGTGAAAAAATAGGCGATAATGTTTTTAAATTTTCATCTTATATAGAAAAAAACTTACCTCATTACGAAATTAGAGTTTCTATTTTAGGACATATTCAAAGAGGTGGTACACCATCGTGTTTTGATAGAGTTTTAGCATCTAGAATGGGTGTTTATGCAGTAGACTGTCTAATTGAGCAAAAAAGTAAAATCATGGTAGGTATAATTGATGATAAGATGGTATCTGTTCCATTGAGTGACGCTATCAAAGGTGGTCAAGAATTAGATAAAGATCTAGTCAGAGTTTGTGATATAATTTCAATTTAATAATTTAAATAAATATAATAATGGCAATAAATATTGGTATAAATGGTTTTGGAAGAATAGGAAGATTAGTTTTTAGATCTGCAATTAATAATGATGATTTTAATATAATATCCATTAATGATCTTCTCGACATTAATCATCTTGCTTATCTCTTAAAATATGATTCTGTCCATGGAACTTTTGATGGCTCTGTTGAGGTCAGTGATGGTAAACTTATAATAAATGGAAAGACCATTAAGATTACAGCTGAAAGAGATCCTAATAATATAGATTGGTCTGGTATGAATGTTGATGTTGTTGCAGAATGTACAGGTATCTTTACATCAGTTGAAAAAGCATCATATCATCTAAATTCAGGTGCCAAAAAAGTTGTAATTTCTGCTCCAAGTCCAGATGCTCCAATGTTTGTTATGGGAGTTAATCATAAAGAAGCAAAATCTTCTGATTTAATTGTTTCTAATGCTTCATGTACTACTAATTGTCTAGCACCAATTGCTAAGGTTCTTGATGATAATTTTGGAATTCAAGAGGGTTTAATGACAACTGTTCACGCTGCAACGGCAACTCAATTTACTGTAGATGGTCCTTCAAAAAAAGATTTTAGAGGAGGTAGAAGTTCTCTGTTAAATATTATACCAAGTTCTACAGGAGCAGCAAAAGCTGTTACTAAAGTGATTCCCTCGTTAGCTGGTAAATTAACAGGTATGGCGTTTAGAATTCCAACTGCTAATGTATCAGTAGTAGATTTGACTGTTAGAGTTAATAAGAAAACTTCTTATCAAGAGATTAAAAAAGTTATGAAAAGTGCTTCTGAAAATGATTTAAAAGGAGTTCTTGGTTATTGTGATGATTTGGTTGTATCTCAAGATTTTATAGGTGATAAAAGAACATCAATTTTTGATGCTAATGCAGGAATGGAGTTAAATTCAAATTTCTTTAAAATAATTTCATGGTATGACAATGAATGTGGTTATTCAAATAAGCTTTTAGATTTAGCTAAACATATTTACTCAATATAATAATAAATGATTTTAGTTGTCGATAGTGGTTCTACAAAGACAGACTGGATTGCATTAGATGATAATGGAAAAGAAATTTTTTCTACTCAAACTTTAGGTCTTAATCCTCAAATGCTATCTAATGAGATTTTGAATGAAAGGATTAAAAACAATTTTGATATTTATAAAAACAGAAACTCAGTAAGTAAACTTTTTTTTTATGGAGCTGGTTGTGGTGTAGATTCTACTCAAAATCGTATTCTTAAAGTTTTTAAATCAATTTTCCAAAATAGTGACTTTGATATTAAAGAGGATACTTATGCTGCAGTTTTTTCAGCTGTAGATAAAGGAGTACCATCCATTGTAAATATTATTGGAACAGGATCAAATTGTTCATATTATGATGGTGAGAATGTAATTCAAAAAGTTCAATCTCTTGGATATGTTCTTATGGATTATGCAAGTGGTAATTACTATGGAAAATATTTAATTAGAGCTTATTATTTTAATAAGATGCCTGAGTATTTAAGAGAAGAGTTTGCTGAAAGTTTTGACTTATCTCCTAATACAATAAAAAATAAATTATACAGAGAAGAAAATCCCAACACTTACTTAGCTAGTTTTGCTAAATTTTTAATTGATAATAAATCTAATGAATACTTCAAGGAAATTATTTTTAAAGGTTTAGAAAGGTTTATTGATTATCAAATTCTTCAGTATGATAATTTCAGTAATGTTGATATACATTATGTTGGGTCTATAGCTTATTATTTAAGAGATGAAATAACCAAAGTAGGTAATAAGTATAATCTAAAAACTGGAAAATTTATTCAAAGACCCATCACGGGACTAGTCGATTATCATAAAAGAAACATTCTCAATTAATTAAATTGATGCTATCATTGATATTTCAACATTAACATTCATTGGAAGAGTTTTAACTGCTATAGTCTCTCTTGCAGGCTCCTTTCCACTCTCCAGGTAGCTACCATATATTTCATTTACTTCACTAAATAAACTCATATCAGAAAGGAATATAGATGACTTTAAAACATTATTAAAATCCATATTAACTTCATTTAGAATATTTTTAAGATTTAACATTACTTGATGAGTTTCATCTTTAATCGTAGCATTATTTAATACCATGGATTTAGGCTCTAGAGCGATTTGTCCTGAAATAAAAAGTAAATTTCCTTTAAGTACTGCTTGGTTATATGGGCCAATTGGAGCAGGAGAATTGGTAGTATTTATTATTTTTCTTTCCATAATTTAAAGTGATCTATCTGGCTCAGATCTTTTTTCATATTTAAGATCACTAAGTAATCCTGACTTTATACCAATGAAAAAATTCCATGAAGCTCTAGGACTGAAAGGTACCCAAGAAAAATCTAATTTCCAACTATCAAGATCTCTGTCAAACCTTAATTGAGTATAAGTAAAACCCTTCTGTTTAAAATCATATCCTGAAGAAATACCAACTGTCCATTTAGGAGTTAGTGATAAGTTTGAAGATATCATAAGAGAATTTGTTGAAAAATCTTTTTGACCTACTGAATTTCTATAAGTTAATGAGTATGCCAAATTTAACGACCATGGCATCTTATAGATATAACTAGTTAAATCTATTT